>Ga0222718_10001354_pt1 | contig 23696 bp, 19 predicted proteins | sample C33_27DmetaG_FD_165045 | JGI IMG/M metagenome (GOLD analysis project Ga0222718, IMG submission 165045) | Estuarine water microbial communities from San Francisco Bay, California, United States - C33_27D | ecosystem: Environmental > Aquatic > Marine > Unclassified | place: USA: California...
GTGATGATCCAAACATGTCCAGTGAAGGACGACTGCAGAGAGACCTCGGGTGACCATGTCGTACTCGTCGTCACTAAACGTCGTCTCAAATGTTGATCCCTTTTGAAACTCTCGCGGAAGACTGTGTACCAATTTACGATTGAAACTACAGAAGAATACGTTTCGGGTCGGTTCTTTTTCGTAAAATGTGGAGAGTGCTTTGATGATATGGTAATTATTTGCTTTTATGTCGATGATGAGAAGTGTTTTCCTAACTTCTGGAACTTGATCGTACACATCTCTCAAAGTGCACACCCCCGTTTCCCTCAAATGTTCGAGTGTCGTGTCTCCGATGAAATGATCACCGAGATACACATCATGGTGGAGGACAATTTCTCCCGTTCCACATAATTGTACATCAATCTCTACTCCATCATAGTCTCTATGAATCGCTTCTCGAATAGCTTCGATACTGTTGTCTCTGTATTTGAGGGAATATCCACGATGTGCGATACACTTCATCCTGACTTAAAGAGGTGTCTGTCCTTTATATTAATGATATTAAGTATTGATGTCGGTATAAGGAATTTGGCGATGTGTCTCCTGGATGAAAAAAGTGGTAACCTCGTTCGCGAATGGGATGTAGATGGGATTCCACCACAACACGCGGACGGTGTCTACATCGCCATGCGAGACCATCTCGACACCCGACCATGGGTTCTCACAGCGGACACGATTCTCATCGAGAAACAACCCGATCGGAATAAGAAGATGGTGAGTGTCATGCACTTCCTCCATGCATACTTCATTATCAGGTGTCCTAAAGCTGAAACTATTCTCTACGATGCTCGACACAAGATTCCAGATGTCGCCGGACCTGGTAAAGCGCAATACAATAAGAGAAAGAAGGTTTCCATAGAGAGGTGTGAAGCGTTTATTCGGAATGGACCCACGAATGCACACTGGATAGACACCTTTATCAAGTCCAAAAAGAAAGATGACCTCGCAGATACTGTCATGCAGGCACTCTCTTTCGTCAACAGGGTTGAGGTCACACCGGCATCTAAAAAGAAAAAGACCACAAAGTTGGTGGCACGTCGACCGAATGAAAACCAAAAAGCTACCAAGTATTCCAAGTGTAATTTAGCGTGGATTTATTTGAATAAACCTGAATGTGAAGTTCTTGAGAATAACAAAAGATTCATGAAAGACTTGAAGAGGTACTACAGGGACCTAAGTGAACTGATTAGAGAAATAAAATAGAAAAATGAGTCTCACCATTCGAATGTCCGCTACTCCCCAAAAGCCCAACATCGACAAGATCATCAAGAGTAATAAACATCTTAGGGCTGCAGCGCATTCTTCCAAAACGAATAGGAAACATCATCGTGTCGCAATCGATCAACTTGATTCATTTTTGGATCTCATCGATAATGCAATCGACATCATGAATAATACTACAGTTGAGATTGAAAAGTCACAAGAGAAACTTTATGAGTTGTACGACTTTTGTGGAGAAGTCCCAATGGATGAAAGTTGTGATTATTAAAGATTAGAACGGATAGATTGTTATAATGGAAAAAGTTTTGGATCATGGATTCGTAGAACTCGTAGAGCATATGCCCCAAGAAAATCTGGACAAAGCTATCGTAGATGGTGCGCGTGTCAGTTATCAAACCGGTACGAAGACGACACGTGGTGACCGCGGGCTCATTAGATATCTCCTTCGACATGCACACACCAGCCCCTTTGAGTTGGTGTCCTTCAAGTTTCGTATCAAGGCACCCATTTATATTGCCCGTCAGTGGCTTCGGCATCGAACCGCCTCTGTGAACGAAATGTCCGCGCGGTACTCTATCGTCGATGAAGAGTATTACGAACCAGAGTTTTACAGGGGTCAATCCGAGGTAAATCATCAGGGGTCTGAAGGTGTCATAGAACTCGGTGATGAACTCAACGACATCATCTCCATTCAACAGAAGAACGCTTTCAGGACGTACCAACGTTTACTCGAGAAGGGTGTATGTAGGGAACAAGCGCGGGGTATCCTCCCTCAATCGACCTATACATCCTTCGTGTGGAAGATGGACCTCCACAACCTCATGCACTTTTTACGTTTGAGAATGGATGACCACGCCCAAAAGGAGATTCGAGACTACGCCAACGCCATCTTCAAATTAGTACAACCCCTCGTCCCCATCACGATGGAGGCGTTCATGGACTTCAGGGTCAACGCTATGCAACTCACGGGACCTGAAATTGAAGCGATCGCGAATGGGACGCCAATCGATTCACCAGGGGAACGGAGAGAGTTTGAGGAGAAAGTGAAGAGGTTAAAAATAAAATCCCCAGAATGAGTACCTTACAAGATGAACAATATGTGCGCTATCCACACCACTCCGGCCCTGTGCCTCCTCGAATTGTCCCGACGCCCTATGCTTGCCCGTAAACTGGGGTATGTTCAGGTGATTGAACATACTAAATCAAAAGACGAACTAGCACTCAACTATAAAGATACACCAGCAGCGAAGTTGGAAGAAGCTCGTCAACCTCGACGTGTCGCCAGACTTAAAAAATTAAATGTCAACACAAAGTAAATGCTCGCCATTACAAACACTTTTACTGTGTTCGCCGCTGAGAAGAAGAACAAGGGATTCAAGAGGCTGAGTAAGAAGATCCAGAAGGAACGCGACGCCGACGTGGGTAAGATCAAAGAGAAGTTCTCTGATATTTTCCGTGATGAACAGCGTCGTTTGAAGGGGTACTTTGATGAGCACAATAAACTGATCAAGAAGGATGACAAGTCCAAGAAGAGTGGTAAGAAGTCTATCGACTTTTACGAAAAGTAAGCCACAACGTACAGAAAACAAAAAACATCGCCAGGGGTGGATTGTCCCCAAATCTCTCAGCCAATAGAGCGCACACCACGCTGTACTGGACGAGCTTAATTTCCTGTTGTGTTTTGACCATCGAACGTTTCATAGACCCTCTCGACTTTTGAAGACCTGACACGGCTGTATTTATCTTACTGATCGTACCGGGTATTTCTGTTGTCTTCATGAATATGTCACCAACATCCACGGATTCTATGATCTGTTGTTGGATGAGGGGTTCCAGGTATGTGAAATAGTTAAAGTCTGGATCCAGTTTGAGACAAATACCTTCGATCGTGGAGAAGGCTTTGGCGAGGTACACAAAACTACTGGGAACTACGAATGGTTTCTCAACAGCGAGTTGTGCGGCGAGATCATCGTTCACGATTCCAGAACCATCCAGAGTTTCCAAGTATCCCAAAATAGTTTCGAAGAAGAGTTCGATGTCTGAAACATCAGAAGAAGTTGGAACGATCACACCCAACTTGACGAGCGTGTCAACTATACCGGCAGTGTCTCGCATAATTATGAAACCAAACAATTTTGTGAATCCATCTCTCAATTCTTCCGATAATGGCACAAGTAGCCCAAAATCATAAAATACAAGTTTCCCCTTTGACGAAAATCCCAAGTTCCCGGGGTGTGGGTCAGCGTGGAAAAGACCATTATCCATAGTTTGAATAACATAGGAGTTAATCAGAGCTTCACAAATCTTCTTCTTGTTTACTTTGGGATCTGTGATCTCTGTCAACTTTGTCGACGGTACATATTCCATGACGATCATCTCATCGTTGGAATACTTTTTGTAGACTCTCGGAACTTTTACCCAATCAACATCTTTCATACTTTTTCGAAACTTTATGGCATTATCAATCTCCTGTTTGTAATCCGCTTCACCCAAGAGGTACTCGATGGACTCATCGAGGACCGAACCAGAACTGTTCCCCGTGTCGATACCAACTCGTTCCAGGAATTGTACGATGTCACGTATGTTATCGGTATCTTCCTTCATGATATCCAGGATTCCTGGCCGTTTTAATTTTACAACAACTTTTTGACCGGTTTGGAGTACAGCCATGTGGACTTGGCCTATACTCGCCGATTTGAATGGTACAGGGTCAAACTCTTTGAAAATATCATACTTTACAGTGGTATCGAATTCCACGGGAGGAACATTATCTTGTAATGATTCCAACTCTTTTGTAAATTCTGGTGGATAGAGATCCCCTCTCGTCGAAGCGATTTGACCTAATTTTACAAAGGTTGGTCCGAGTTCGAGGAGTTCCTCCTTCGTCCAACGACCAAGTTCGGATTTATTTTTTACAGTGGCATTCTTCCAGAGAAACTTACCTGCAAACTTCCATGTTTTCAGTTTCCGGTTATGAACCCCTGTTGGTACATGTTGCGCAACACATAACATCCTATTACATGCCGAGGTTTTTTTCTATAAGCTATATAATATGGACTTTCTAAATCCTGTGAGTGGTAAAATAGAAAAGGTTCTTCGAATGCCTCTCGTATTTTCTCTCGTGGTGATGTACCAGGGTATTTTTTCACATAATGCCATTTACGTTCCAGACCGTGTGATGGCTATGTTTGATCGTGGATGGTTCCGTCTATTTTCTCTTTTCATCATAGCCCTCGTCGTCACGAGTGACGCGGAGACGGCACTTATTTCCAGTCTCATTTTCATGGGTAGTCTCTACGCTCTCAAGACCCCCGAAGAACGTGAAAAAACTGGACTCATATAATTATGTTCACTAAAAGTAGAATGAAAGTTCATATCGTCGGTGCTGGACCCACGGGTATGTCCCTCGCATGGGAATTACTCAAGTCAGGTGAACACGACGTCGCGGTGTACGATAAGAAAGTTTCAGCTGGTGGTTCATGGTGGGAACCCTCAGAAGATGTTCGCGATCTTCACGCACACCGCATCCTCTTTGATAAAGCATTCGTCAACACACAATCCCTCTTCTCAGAGATGGGAATCGGATGGAACGCGATGTTCGAACGCTCAAAGGAAGACTACTTCAATATCTTCACGGGAAAAGACTATCTCACCGTCTTGTCCATGTTCGCCCGTGTTCTCGCACAACCCACGAAATACAAAGGTATCTCCGTGAAAGAGGCGGTCGGAGAGGGAGAACATCCTATCATCGAACACTGGACACTCATCATGGATGGTGTCACGTGGGACAGGATGTCCGCCTACGAGTTTGTAAAAAATATTGATCACGTCGCACTCTCCAAGGCGTACACACAGAGGGTTTCCGGTAAAGTCATGTGTGACGCGATGGAAGATGCGGTTCTGAATGCAGGTGCAAACTTCATCTTTAACGTGGAACTTTTGGAAGTTGAATACGGGGATGATTCTTTTGTGGCCAAGTTTTCTGATGGAACAGTCATCGATGATGGTATGCTCTTTCTCTGCGTCGACAACAGTCCAGCCCTTAAATTACTCGGTGATAACTGGGGACCAGACGCAGACAAAAAGGTTCGGGAAAGTACATACGGCGCGCTCAACGTTCTTCTCGACTATGAAGATCCGATCAAAATAAAAACAGATCTGGAAATTGCATCTACGACCGAATGGAATCTTCAACCCGTCGTTCTTTCAAACGGTAAAACTATTTCGTGTGTCATATGTGACATCACAGAAGAGATCGCCAAGACTGACCCAGAAACGTTAAAGGCTGAAGTACTCCGCCAACTCGAACTCCCAGAACCCAAAGAGATTCGTATCGGGTGGGGTGCAGAATGGAGAGGTGAAGCATGGGAAACGTCGCAATCCTCGGGTGTTCTCAGTCTTCATGGACAACTTCCATTCTTTGGAAAGTGTTCAAAGGTGGCTATGTGTGGCATGATGTCTCCCAGAAATACACCGTATTCGAGTATAGAGGCGGCTGTGGAAGTTTCGAGATCCCTGTGTCACCAACAGTTCGGCACGAGAGAACCACTCCAACCCATAGTTATCTCCCAAGTTGTACTTTTTGTGGTGGTACTACTTATAGTTTTAGTTTTACTGTATCGTAATAGAAACCAATGAAGTTCATGACAAAAGTTCATGAACCTATGTACGAGTTTAACAATAAAAAGTATATTCGTTTTATAATTCCCTCGAAAGTTTCAGAAATTATAGAACGAATGCATACTCAACGCTGGCACTTTCTATCGAATCAAAACTTGGACATTCCGCTCGACGGAAACATTTTGACAGTCAAAGTTCCATTTCGGTACCGAAGAGTCATGTGTGAAGTCCGAGGACGACCCGTACAGTCTCTTATAAAGGGAGATGAAGTGGAAGTTGAGGTGGACTTCAAAGGGTATTGGAATGTAGGAAATTACTCGGGCTTCTCTTGGATACTCTCGAGTTCCTCAACCTCCTGAGTGGGATCCCGGGGAAGATCGATCTGAGTGAGACCACCCTTCTTGAAACCCTCAAATGTGGAGAGCATACCTTGAAGCCTGAAGACTTCCTGGGTCAGCTGCTCGATGTTCATACGAAGCTTCTTAATATTTTCATCAACGTCTACGATAGGCATCTTGTACGTATTTAAAGTTTATCATCTTTAAATAAGTATGCTCACTCGAACTGGATACTTAGTGACTGAGGGACCAATCCAGGAAATTAAAAAAGAACTTACCGTAAGACCTATCGTCAATGGGGACTTTGGATTTCCTCCACCACCTTTCAAAGTTTTTAGACCATCTAAGAACGGAGTCTGCGTTCCAAGATTCTATGGAACTGATAAGATGGGAGAGCCCAAAGAGGATCGTCGGCCAGAACCCACTCGTATCCGAACCAAATTCGCTGGACAGCTCCGTGACACAACCCATCAAAACGAAGCACTGGCAGCAGCACTTAAAGCAGGCCATGGCGTCCTTTCTCTACCATGCGGCTACGGCAAGACGACGGTATCCTTGGCCATAGCGTGTAAGTTGGGATACAGGACCATGATCATCGTTCACAAACAGTTTTTGGCGGACCAGTGGCGGGAACGCATTCAACAGTTTTGCCCCGGTGCGACGATAGGTGTCGTCCAACAGAACAAAAAGGAAGTCGATTGTGACTTTGTCATAGCGATGCTCCAATCTCTTTCCCTCAAAGAGTATTCATTCACAGACTTTGAAAGTATCGGGACGTTGATTGTTGATGAAGCCCATCATATATGTGCCAAAGTGTTTTCCCAGTCCCTTTTCAAAATGTGCCCAAAACATATCTTTGGACTTTCGGCAACACCCGAACGCAAAGATGGACTCACGAAAGTTCTTCATTGGTTCATGGGACCCACATTTTTTGCGGTTGAACGTAAAAATCAGGGACAGGTTGAAGTCTTTCCAGTGACATTCGATTCACCCAATTATAGGAATCCTCCACCCTCCATGAGAAATGGAAAAATCTCGATGCCCAACATGATCACAGAACTCGTCGAAGATCGTCGTCGAAACCAAATGTTAGTTGAACTCGTGAAAAAAGCTTCAGCGGGTACGAGACAACTTCTGGTCCTCAGTGACCGTAGACATCACTGTGAGTTTCTTCATCAGTGTTTTCCAAAAACTTCCGGACTCTACATGGGTGGCATGAAGGAGGCGGCACTCCAGGAATCTTCAAAGAAGAAAATCATCTTTGCCACGTTCAGTCAAGCCCACGAAGGACTCGACATTCCCACGCTCGATACAGTTATTTTGGCATCACCTAAGTCGGACATCACACAAAGTATTGGGCGTATCATGAGAGAGACGAAAGGTAAAAAGAATGAACCACATATTTACGATGTCCACGACCCCTGGTCAGTTTTCACGGCCATGTATTACAAGAGAATGAAAGTGTACCGTCAAGGTGGATTCAAGATTCATGGCAAACACGTCGAGGAAAAGAAGAGCGACTTCCCTCAGGGAAGATGTTTGTTTTTATAATCTAAACATCTATTAAATGTCTGGTGCATTAATACAACTCGTCTCCAAGGGTGTTCAAGACGTGTATCTCACGAGCGACGAGGGGCATTCATTCTTTCGTATGAAGTTTACGAGACACACAAACTTTTCTCAAGCCCCAAAGTTTATAAAGACGATCGATTCGAATGACACGTCCATCACTATTCCAGTTTTGGGTGACGTCATCAACGGTATTTGGTTCGAATCTGGTGACACGAGTAACACGAACATCGCATCGAATCTTTTTTACAACTCGACCATCGATCTCTTTATAGGTGGTCAAAAGATAGATTCTCAGCATTACGATTATTACAGTGAGATTTGGCCAAACTATTTGGCGGATACGTACAACAAGTCCCAAGAACTTAATAATAAAGCGTCTACGTCGAATCAAACATTTGTCCCCCTTCACTTTTTCTTTTGTGACCACAAGGCATTTTTACCTTTGGTCGCACTTCAGAATCATCAGGTTGAACTCAAGATTACCTTTGACGAAGCGAACCTTGCGAGTCTATCAGAAAATGAAAAACGAGCCAAAATGTATGGCAACTATCTTTACCTGGATAAAGAAGAACGAGAATCACTCGTGAAACGAACGATCGATTTTGTCATCACACAGACACAACGTGTCGAGTATCCCCTCGAGAGTGTCTCGGATAACACGAGTCAATCGGGTGGATACAACGACCTGGACATTTCCATTTTTAATCACCCCGTCAAGTCCATCTTTTTTGGGTACGGAACTTCGAGTCCCAACTTTGCTCAGGATCGTTTTTCGTTTCGAACGGCTGATATGTATGTGAACGGTACACCTCTACTCGAAAACATGAGTGCCACCTATTTTCACACGGTCCAAAACTATTACAAATCGTCATATGGCCAAACAGAGTTCGACGTAGATACACACACCGGTGTCTACACACGATACTTCGTGTACCACTTTTGTCTGAATGCATCCGACTATAATCCATCTGGTACGTGTAACTTCAGTCGTATTGATAATGCCAAACTGATACTCAGGGGTGTCGAAAAGGGTGAACTACGACCAGCGAATCAACCCGTGTACGTGTACGCAGTAAACTATAACGTCCTTCGCATCAAGGATGGTCTCGCCGGAATTTTATTCGGCAACTAATGTATAAATGGGTAAGCTCGTAAAAGCTGGTCAGATTTTCGTGACCAGTCTGGATGCAACACCCAGAGAGACCGATATATTGACGGGTCTCGCGAGTATTGATGCTGGCGAGATTACGGCGGATGAAATTACAGTCTCGAATCTGAACATCACGGGTGAACTCGTGGCAATCGCCGAGACTGTACAGTTCGCGGGTACGACAAATCTATTTCGTATGACGGCTACACAGGTTGGTATCGGAACAGACAATCCCATTAACGAATTACAGGTGGGAACTGATAGTTTCGTCGTGAACCGAAATGTTCAAAATCTGGTGACTGTCCGTGGCAACGTGGCGACGACAAACCTGTTCGCTTCGAGTACGATTAAGACTACGAACGACAAGTTTTTGGTGGAGAGTGGTGCTTCAAACGTTGTGAAGGTGACAGGAAATACATTCTCTTCGAACCTGACTGTTGGAACGCAACTCGTCGTGGGTTCTGAAGTCACGGCTGGCACGGATGCGAACGTGGCTGTTTTCAAAAACGGTAACGTGGTCGTCCAAGATGGCTTTCTTCGGATTTTTGGTGACGTGGACATTACCGGTAACTTGGCCATCACAGAGATTCCCGCATACACGAGTGTGAATAACCTCGTGGTGTCGAATGCTGTCATTCAGATGGGTACTGGTAATAACGGTACATACGATACGGCGGTGCTCATGGTGGATGAACCAGATGCCTCCAATATCTTCCTCGGGTACACACAAAACGATGATACGTTTAAACTATCGAGAACTTTCGGTGGACCGGAGACGCAGACGTTTACTCTCGATACGTCCAATACGACAAACCTTCACATCTTTGGTGAGTTTTATACGCAAAACAGCGCAGGTATAGCGAATGCTTCACCTATGCACACACTCGCGGTAGGATCAAATCTTTATGTGGACGATACTGCGGGTACGTCCAACCTCCTGTATGCGAATGGGTACGGATACTTTGAAGGTTTACGTATCGGTGACAACGGCCTGAGGGTTGGTAACCTCATTACCATGGACGCCGATGCCCCCATCCCCGTGGTGGTGAACTCCATCATACAATCCGATGGTCTCCGAACCACCGGTGCACTCCCAGCGGGTATCGCAAACTCTTCACCTGTGGACACTCTGTCAATCGGTGACGTCATGTTCGTGAATACCTTTAGTGGAAACGCGTTGACAATCAACGGAAACACCGTGACATCTCGTCTCATCACAGAATCTATTCGTGTCCAGGATTTCATCGAGGTCGAAGGTGATTCGGGTATCACCTCTGTGGCGAACGTCCTCATCCACGCAGATACGGGTGGACCTGATACAGCGTCCAACGCTGTGACTATCGTCTCTGGACCTGTGGCGTCGAATACATCACTCATCAACGTTTTCGGTGCGCGAACAAACCCTGAGTTTCAGATGCTTCAGTTCATGACAAAGAAAACTGAACGCATGCGCATATCTTCCGAAGGAAACGTGGGTATCGCGAATACCTCTCCTACGGACAAACTCACGGTGGGTGGTACTGTTCGTGTGATAGGAAGCAACGCATTCACGATGGGAAGCGCCACGAATTACATGAAGGCCTATTCTGATGCGAGTGGAACACAAACAAAGATTGAATCACGTGTGGGTACTGGTAAGGGTCTCAACTTCTACGCGAGTACCACAGATACGATGGGTCCAGCCAAGATGACGATCCTCGAGACGAGCAACGTGGGTATCGGAGTGACGACTCCCCAGGGTCGTCTTCATACATCTGATGGAACTGTATTCGTGAACACACCGATAGCAGATGGTCACAACCATTTAACCACACCCCTCGTCGTGACAAACACGAGTGGTATCACGAGTGTCACGGACGATAAAGCCGTTTTGGATTTGTCGCGAAATGCCACTGGAAGTAAAGCGGTGCGGGCCACTTTTAAATTAGGTAAGTATCAGTTTGGAGGAACGACATCAAAAACAAAATTGGATCTGTATCTCGCGGATGCAAACTACGCGGATGAAGTGGATATCATGACGTTTCAAGCCGATGGTCGCGTGGGTATCGGTTCGACACAACCCGAAGCGTTCCTCGAGGTTGTGAGTACTGGTATAGGAAATGCTCGAACGAACAGTCTCATGGTACATAATCACGGTGAGACAGGTGCGGGAGATGCCATCTTGGCAGCGCAGTCAGATACACTCGATGGAAATACGTTCATTTCATTCATTCAAACGGATGGAGATGATGATCCTCGTGGTTGGACGACTGGTGTGTCTGGACCGACTGGTGACTATAGGATCACTTCAAACGTTGATGCTGTATCCAACGTTGCGTCAACTGCGGTGTATATAAACGGCCTCACGTTTGATGTGGGTATAGGTACAGATACACCCCGAGGTAAACTCGAAGTCAACGGTAATGTAGTTATTGGTCAACAGATTACTTTTGGTGGTGTGCTCAACGACGAATTTGGTAACGCCTTCATTCGAGAGCGGTTATACGATTCTGATAACGGTATTTCAGAACTTTTATTATTCAAGGGTACGGATTCAACTTCCGGTGCGGGTCCCGATAGGATTCGTCATATAGCGGCGGATCATTTGTTTCAGGTATATTCAATAAATACACCGATCAGTGGATCACTCGTAGAAGATGCGATCGAAACCAGTTCATTCCTGTCCAGAGCCATGTTGATCAGTAATAACGGTAAAATCTTGATGGGTGATCCAAACCCGACACGTGAGGCGGCTTTAGAAGCGGGTACAACCTTATTCGTAAACGGTGGTTTAGAGTTTGGTGAAACACAGAAAATCAAATTCGGTAAATTGGATATTTTCACATCCGGTGGTCTTATTAACACGATCGATAGTTTAGACACGTCTCCCATAGTGTTTAAACAAAACGACACAGAGTATCTTCGCTTCACACATGAAGGTCTCGTGGGATTCGGAACGAGTGTGCCATCAACGAATGTGCACATCTATTCGGGTGTTACGGCGGATATTGACGTCCTCAAACTCGAAAGTCCTGGGATAAACAAAAAGACTGGTATTTCTCTGAATACGAACGATGGGTACGGTGGGTACATACGAGGATATGATCAACTTGGATCCATTCATGGTATCGTCGTGGGAGGCACGAATAACACAGTGGAGGCCGATGGTCTTCACGTGATGCACACGAGTAATGTCGGTGTCGGGACATCTACACCCGCCACAAAGTTTCACGTGTATGATGGTGTCGCTCGCGTAGAGACCACCATAACGAGTAATGCGATCCTCGAATTAAAGACGACTGGAGGTACATCAAACATTCTCTCAACCCCGACCGGAAACGTCTTTGTGAATCCATCCTCGGGTGAGATGATCATCAACAGTAATCTCGAAGTCACCGGTAATCTTGAGATTGATGGTAAGATTGATCTGGGTAACCAAGTCGCCGTTGATTTAGGTGGCGCAGATGCGAACACAGCCCTTCACGTGGGTGGTGGATTCATCTCAGGGTCAAATGAGGTGGCGTGTAAAAAGTATTCAAAGACGTTCACACTCGACGCGACAAAGGCGAAAGATATTCAGTTACGGTTTGGAGATGCATCCTTCTACGCGAAAATTGTCGCCATCCTGCGAAGGATAGATGGATCTGCAGTTCGTGACATGAACACGATGGTTCTCGAAGTCCAAGGTGGTACACACGATGGGTCTACGAGTGGCCTGGATGAACCCATCACGGTGGGAACGAAAAATGTATTTGGTGGGGATAACGATTACCCGTGGAATCCAAACATAACCGTCGGTACGAAAGGTATCATCATGGCCCCACTCACGGGTGGTACGCGCGTCTACTCATATGACATACACATCGACTTGATAACTTCGCGGGGAGGAAAACTTATTTCAATACTTAACAGAAATACGAGCGGTGTTGATATCTTCGACGGAGAAGTCGTTCAAACGTTCAGTTACTAAATATTTACTACGGGGGGTGGTGCGTCCCCGCGGTAGATACAGTACATTTATGCCCTCATGGAATCCGAAACAGCGAGTAAAATGACGCTGATGATAAAAGCCATGATGACGTAATTCAATTCAGTCTCTTCGTACCCAATCTGAGGCTTAGCAGTGGGTTCTACGACAGGCTTTTTCTCCTGTCGGACAGGAGGATCCAAATCCTCCAGCGGACAATACGCTATCATTTATATATATTTAGAGATTAATTTCAGTCTTCTTTTTTCGCCTGGTTCGTTTGGGTTTCGAATTCTCAACATTAACCTCCCTCAACTCTCCGCCGGTCGAGTCACCGGAGATGGAAACAATATCAGAGAGGTCATCGTCACTCTCTTGGGGAGGTGCCATCGTGGTGTTCATAGGGGGAGGTGGAGGCATCATGATCCCACCCATGAGGCTGGAGATGTCCACACCGGGTCCTTGCATCTCATAGTTACCCGTTCCACCCACGGGGGCATCCGTCGCGGGTTCACCGGGGTTTCGGGTCGTGTTCTGAACCGCCGCCATCATATTCTTCACGAGATCTGGGTTCTGCTTCATCACATCATTCATGTTGGGCATCACCGATTTGAACATAGAATTGGTAAGATGGAACATCATCGCAGATCCACCCAACATCATAATCAGCTTGACCTCTGGGGCGACGTTCACCTTCGAGCGATACTTCACATAGAGTTCCTCAAACACACCATCGTAATCATCTACATTCTCCATAACAGACTCGGACCAACCCTCGAGCTGAATCTCAAAGGGATTGTACCTCTTATTAAGGAACTCCAGACCAGTCACACAGGCGACGAGCATACGCCTCGAAAAGCGTACGGATTGTTCCACGTCGATGCTATAGGTGATACGCTTCACCTCCGAACGAAGCTCATCGACGTTTGAGTACGCGTTGAGTCTCTTGTTCACCGCGAATCCCTTCTTCTCCAGACGCCCAAGTTTGTTGATGAGATCCGCCTTTTCCTCGTCAATAGAGGTGTACCCCTTGGAGGGTTGCTCTTCCTGCATACTCGGACCCGGGCCCATAGGCTCATCATCGTAAAAGTCTTCCCCGTAGTCAACCTCCGCCTCGTCTTGAATGGGCTGCTGAGGCGCGGACTGCTTATTGGGATTCACAAAAGCATCCATCGCTTCTTGGTGCTGCTGAGGGGGTGGTCGGTGCATGGGCTGACTGGGTCGTGGCACGGGTTTGGGACGAGGCATGGAAATCTGAATCTCATCCATGAGCGCCTGCTCGTCAGCGTCTAATTTCATCACGGTGGTGTTTCCACGTTCGAGTACGATTTCTTCGTCCATCTACTCTCTAATTGGAAACTAAAAAAATATCTTTAACGCGCTTTATAAAAAATGTCTGTACATAGTAAATGTTCAAGTTCAACAAGGCGAATCGTAATGCCCTCACGATGATCAGTGTGCTGTTCGGTATCATCTTCCTTCTGATCTCCACCCGTGAATCTTACCAGCCCAGGCCGATCAAGATCAACCCCGTCCGTGAAGAGTCCATCTTCAACCTTGAGAATAAGGTGGGGTGCACCCCCGGTCGCAAGGATGGTAGCGCGTACACCAAGGCTCTCACCCCTGGTGGTCTCTGTCGTGCCCAAGAACTCGTGTCAGACCTCGCGGACTATGAGATTTCGGAGGGAATCGGTGGATCTTTAATCTAAGGTAACTATATATGGCTCTCATCACTTCTCCGGCTGAGACTATTCCGGATCTCAACTATGAGTATCACACTCTGACGATTGATACTATTGGACAAGACAACGCCAACACGTTCACGTGTCACCTTCAACAACCCATTAAAAATATCGTACAGGCGAGGCTTCTCGCGGCGCGTATCCACTCGACTGTGGCTACGGAACACTGCTATGTTTCCATAAAGGAGCTGGACACCATCTTCTCAGATCGTGCCTCTAATGTCTATGAAGGTCAGTCTTCACTCAGTATGCTCCGTGGATCCTTCGCGAGTGTTCTCTCGGATGGAGCTGCGACCATCTCGTTCAAGGACAATTACAGCATCGCCACGCAATACATCGATCCCATCCGACGCCTCGACCGTCTCACGGTGACGATCCGCGACCAAAATGGAAACCCAATCGTACCCCCAAGTCCCGCGAAGGATAATTTCTTAGTTCTTCGATTCGTGTGTAGAAAACCTAATTTGTAATTTTCTTTAGTTAAAGTAGTATACCATGTCCGCTGGTATTGTTCAATTGATCGCTATCGGGGCTCAGGATGAATACATCGTGGGTAACCCAGAGATATCGTTCTTTAGTTCAACATTCAAAAGACATGCTAATTTTTCACAGTCCATCGAAAAACAAACCATCCATGGACCTGTGAAAAACAATTCTATGAGCAGCATTCAATTCGAACGTTCCGGTGATCTTTTGGGGTATGTCTATTTCACGATTGATGATACCACCCAAGCACTTGATATTCAACGTTGGGACACGATCATCGATAAGGTGGAACTCTATATTGGAGGGTCTCTCGTGGATAGTCAAGATGCCATTTTCACAGAGAAGATTGCTATCGATACGTACGCCCAAAATGTATCCAAGAGTGCGAACGGAACACATCCAGGTGTGAGTGCGAGGTCCTTTTTTTACCCCCTGCGCTTCTTCTTCTGTGAAGGCCCTCAGTGCGCCCTTCCACTCGTCGCGCTTAATTACCACAACGTGGAGATTCGCATTCACTGGGCAACCACGGCATCCAATTACAACGTCGAATGTTTCGCCAATTATTACTATTTAGATAATGAAGAGCGCGGACAAATCGCCTCGCGCAAACATGATCTCCTGATCACACAAGTTCAGAAAAACATCGCCTCGGGTACTATCGTTCAGGATTTGACCTTCAATCATCCGGTGAAGTATCTCGCATCTTCAGACACGACCACAGACGGTGCACTCACGTCGACAACAAACAAGGTTAAATTAAACATTAACGGTCTCGATGTGAGTAATTACAAATGGGGAAAGCCACACTTCATCGATGTCGCGAGTTACTATCACACAAACTTCGTGACGTCTCCCGACTTCTTTCTGTATCCATTCTGTCTCTCCACGAGTTCCCTCCAACCTACGGGTACACTGAATTTCAGTCGCCTTTCTTCAGCCAAGATCATGAGTGAAACCATGCCCATCAACGACCCTATATACGCGGTCAACTACAACATCTTACGTATCGAGAACGGTATGGCCGGTCTCCTCTATGCAAATTAAAATGCCATTCTATATTAAATGGTCAAGAACTTACCGACGGTGGAACGTTCAACCAAGATTAGGTTCGGTCGGAACTGTACCGACGACCAGGCGGAAAATACGATCGTGTTCAACGCGAGTGATGAACAAATTGAGGTACCTTTCAGTGATTCCGTGTACATGACACCCTTGCGTCTACGCACAGACCTCACGGATCGAAATATCACCGTTTTGGCGTATAACACCATAACGAAAGAGGTGATGAATTCAGGTGCTGTCGCGGAAGATATTCTCAATTTCACACTCGAAGCTGCCGTTATTAACGGTAACGTCACCGCGAACACAGTTTCTTTCAATAACGCGATCACTTCCGTCACGACACTCTCTAATGTTGGTGTAGCGAATGGCTCACCCATCCACACACTCGACGTGGGTTCGACATTTAATGTAGACATAGAAGGTTCAAACCTTCTCACAGTTTTAGGAAACGCATATATTCAAGACAATTTAATGGTGGATGGTAATCTGGATGTGAACGGCACGATCACGACACTCGATACGGTGAATACGACCATCAAAGATGCCATCGTAGAGATTGGAAAGGGAAACCTCTCCTCGGATCTCGGTTTTATCATGGATCGCCCGGCGTCTAACGTCGCCATGGGATTCCGAGAAGGAACGGATGAACTCGTGTTGACCTACACGACGAGTAGTGCTGATGGGTCTACGATAATTCCAAAGGTGGATGAGACGCTCGATGTACACGTGTACGGTCGAGTCCTCACAGAATCCAACGTGGGTATTCTGAACACCACACCCACACATACACTCGATGTGGGTTCGAATCTATTCGTAGATGAGTTCGGTTCTAATGTTTTGTACGTCACTGGAAATACCCATACGACAGATATTCTTTCAATTGGAAACAAAGTGGGAATCAAAGAGACTGATCCGGACGCAGAACTTCATGTGGTGGGCAACGTCTATGTGTCGAGTAATTTAACGGTCGATGAGGATACCTTCCATGTGGATGCGACGACACACTCTGTGGGAATTGAAACGAAGGAACCGAATGCTAACCTTCATGTGGTGGGCAACGTCTATGTTTCTTCGAATCTCACTGTTGATGAAGATACGTTCCATGTGGACACGACGGGCAAGTCCATAGGACTTGGGACCAAGTCCCCCGACGCCAATTTACACGTGGTGGGGAACGTGTACGTTTCTTCGAATCTCACTGTTGATGAGGACACGTTTCATGTGGACACGACGGGCAAGTCCATAGGACTTGGGACCAAGTCCCCCGACGCAAATCTGCATGTGGTTGGCAACGTGTACACATCGGGGGATCTGACCGTGGATGAGGACACGTTTCACGTGGATGCGACGACACACTCCGTGGGAATTGAAACGAAAGAGCCAGATGCTAACCTTCACGTGGTGGGCAACGTCTACGTTTCTTCAAACCTGACAGTGGATGAGGACACGTTTCATGTCGATGCGACGACACACTCCGTGGGAATTGAAACGAAAGAGCCGGATGCGAACCTTCATGTGGTGGGGAATGCGTACGTCTCTTCGAATCTTACAGTCGATACCGATACGTTACACGTGGATGCGGTGACCCATAGTGTCGGAATTGAAACGAAAGAGCCAGACGCGAAACTCCACGTGGTGGGCAACGTCTACGTTTCTTCGAATCTCACTGTGGATGAGGATACGTTTCATGTTGATGCGACGGGCAAGTCCATAGGACTTGGGACCAAGTCCCCCGATGCTAACCTTCATGTGGTGGGTAACGTCTACGTGTCAGAAGATTTGACCGTTGCCACGGATACGTTACACGTGGACGCGGTGAGAGATTCCGTGGGTGTTGGGACAGTGAACCCTAACGCGAACCTCCATGTGGTGGGCGACACATACATCTCCTCGAATCTGACCGTTGACGAGTCTACGTTCCACGTGGATTCTGTCACGAATAGGGTGGGTATATCGACTAAAGAGCCACATGCGAACCTTCATGTCATGGGTAATGCATACATCTTTTCCAATTTCACAGTCGATTATAATACGTTCCACGTCGATTCTCTCACAGATTCCGTGGGTATTCGAACCGTGAATCCCGATGCAAACTTTCACGTCGTCGGCAACGCCTACGTGTCTGACGATTTAACAGTCGATGTTGATACCTTCCACGTGGATGCGGAGTACAACTCCGTTGGAGTTGGGACAGTGAACCCCGACGCGAATCTTCATGTGGTTGGTAATGTCTATGTTTCTTCGAACCTCACTGTGGATGAGGACACGTTTCATGTGGACACGACGACACATAGTGTCGGAGTCGAGACCAAGTCTCCAGACGCCAATCTCCATGTGGTAGGAAATGTGTACGTCTCGGATGACTTGACCGTAGCTACGAATACGCTTCACGTCGAGGCGGGAACACAATCCGTTGGTCTCGGGACGAAAGTTCCAGATGCGAAACTTCATGTGGTTGGAAACGCGTACGTCTCTTCGAATCTCACGGTGGATACCGATACGCTACACGTGGATGCGGTGACACACTCCATCGGAATTGAGACAGTGAACCCTAACGCCAACCTCCATGTCGTGGGTAATACCTATGTTTCTTCGAATCTCACGGTCGATACCGATACGTTCCATGTGGATGCGATGACACACTCCGTCGGAATTGAGACCAAGAACCCCAATGCCAACCTCCATGTCGTGGGTAATACCTATGTTTCTTCTAATCTCACAGTGGATACGAATACCTTACACGTGGATGCGGTGAAACACTCGGTCGGAATTGAAACACTGACACCAAATGCCAACCTCCATGTCGTAGGAAACACCTACGTTTCCGGGGACCTCACCGTTGATACGAACACGTTCCACGTCGACGCGGTGAAACACTCAGTAGGAATTGAGACATTGACTCCCAGCGCCAACCTCCACGTTTCGGGCAACGCCTACGTGTCCTCGACGGTTGATATCGATGGCACGTTACGACTCAATAACCCCACGACGGCTTTGGTGACTGACCTCACGTCGAATGTTGAAGTCAAGTTGGATCAGCTCTCGAACGTTTCGATCACGGATCTCGCAGCCGACCAGATTCTCGTGTACGATGATTCCGGAAACTGGGTCAATGAGTTTCCACTTCATAATTATATCAAGATTCGAAACGCCGAAAACGGAATCACGATGGTATCGGGTAATACCGTATACATCGAAAGTTTCCATAACCAGAACGTGGTGAACGTCAAACTCGCCTTGTCTGATTCTCCCTCGACCATGCCTTCCATAGGTATCGTCTACGACGCTTCTCTCGCACCGGGTACAGAAGGTGTCGCCGTCGCGTACGGTAAGGTGAATCAGATGAATACGTTGGCATTCAACGAAGGTGAGACCCTTTACGTGAGTAACACCTACGCGGGTGTTTTATCGAACGTCAAGCCCTACGGCACAGACCCCGATCTCATTCAAAATATTGGTGTGGTAACCAGGAAACACGAAAACTCGGGTGCTATTTTTGTCACGGGTGTCGGTCGCGCCAACGATATTCCGAACGCCCCCATCGTCGCCGATGAGACGGATATCAATTATGTGTACGTGAACAACGAGAATAACGATCTCAAAAAGATTTTACCCACTAATTTATTGACACAACTTCAAACCTTCGAACAAGTTTCTGCGGCTGGAAACACCGTCTCGAATATTATGACATTCACGAATGCGACGACAGGGATCATCACGACTGGGAACGTCGAAGTAGGATCGAACATCTCAGTCGTCGGTCTCTCAGATCCTAACAACAAGTACCTCCCAATGGTGGGGACTGATGGATTCTTTGAAAAGTCTCCCGTATATGTGACTGATACTGGTAAGTATGTCATCTCTGCGAGTGAGGCGGAGTTTTTAGGTAACATCACGTTAAGTGGTAACACGACTATTCTCAACTCCGAATCCGTGACCATCTCGGATCGCATTTTCGGTGTCGGTGCAAACAATAGCGCGACGGGACTGGACAGTGGTTTCATGATTGAACATCAACATGGTGTAGGTGATTATGCGAATGTAGCGCTGATACACCATGCAATTGACCACCGTTTCGCGATTGGGTACACACAAAATACATTCTCCGATGATCACATTTTATATTACCAGTATCCAAATAGAAATCTTTTACTCGATATTCAGGGGAATCTACTTGTTCAAAACGCATTAACGGTTACTCAAACATCTGCGTTTGGTGGGGTCGCGACATTCGCGAACGATCTCACCGTCGGTGCCGCCTCGAACCTTTTCGTGGACGTGAGTACTTCGAGGGTGGGTATCAACGAGGCTTCCCCTTCGGCGACCCTCGACGTGAACGGTAACGCGTACATTTCATCCCAGGCTACGAATGCACTCGTGGTCGCGGGTGGTGCGCAGCTCGGTGGGGAACTCACCGCCTCGAGCGCCGTTCTCTCGGGTGATTTCACGGTGGATACGGATACACTCATCGTGGCTTCCGGAACGAACCAAGTGGGTATCAACAAGGCAGTCCCCACGGTAGCTCTCGATGTCGTGGGTGATGTGGTCATCACAGATGATCTCACTGTGGATACGGATACATTACGCGTGGATTCTGTGACTGATAGGGTGGGTATCAACGTGTCGGCACCAGATGCTTCTTTGCATGTCGTGGGTAATGCTCACGTACAGAATACGACTGAGGCGTTTTCCAAGATAACAGGTGCTATGACCATCGCGGGTGGTCTTGGGGTCACCGCGAACGTCCATGCCACACAATTCCACGGTGACGGGTCGAAGCTGACCGGTCTGGTCACGACTCTTGAAGATGTGGCCAATAACGGAAATACCATGTCTAATACCATCCAATTTACGAATACCTTCACATCATTCGTGACAGAGGGGAACGTAGGTATCTCGAATACGGCTCCGAATCACGATCTGAGTATCGGGTCGAACGTGTACATAGAAGATACGGGATCCAACGTGATTCACGCGACCGGAAACATTTATGCGACTCGATTCATAGGTGACGGTTCGTTCCTCGAAAACATCGCCTCTTCCTTCCAACAAATCACAGATAATGGAAACGAAACCACAAATACCGTAGAGTTCCAAAACACGGGAACATCTTTGATCACCTTTGGAAAGGTGGGTGTCGCGAACACAGCGCCAGGCCATGATCTGAGTGTCGGTTCGAATATCTACGTGGAAGATGCAGGCTCGAATGTCGTACACGTGACGGGGAATATCTACGCGACCCGGTTCATCGGTGACGGTTCGTTCCTCGAAAACATCGCCTCTTCTCTCCAACAAATCACAGATAATGGGAACACCACTTCAAACACCGTCATATTTGAAAATGGGGACACGTCACTCGTGACCGATGGAAAGGTGGGTGTTTCGACTCGCGCACCAGCTGCAAATCTCCATGTCGTGGGTAACGCGTACGTGAGCAACGTCGTCACGGTGGCGAGTGGTCTGGTCGTGAACAGAGACCAAGTGGCCAAGAAGACCTATTCGTATTCCGGGACAATCACAGCGAGTGCACAACCTTACATTAACGTCAATTTCACGTCCAATATCTTTTACTCCAAGATTTCGGCACAATTAGTGGATGGTACTGAAGAGTTGAGTACCATGATTCTCGAAGTTTCGGGTGGTTCTAAGTATGGAGACACACCGACTAAAAATATCACGGTGGGTACCAAAAATATTTTCGGGGATCCGGACAATACGAATCCGTGGGATGCGATCGTTGTCACCACAGGAAACAGGGTGGCGATACGACCCGCTCTTCAACTCGATACAATCGGGGAGTATCACATCTTCGTGGAGTACACATCCGCAAACCCAGATGGACGCGTGACATCGATCGACGAGAACTTGACGAGTGTCATCACGTTTGGGTACTGATAAGATTTTCTCCGGTACTAATAAATGGTACGGACGAATCTCCAAGAATTTGGGGGGGATGTCCACGTTTTAAGTAACCTACAGGTGGGGTCGAATCTGTTTGCGAACGACCTGGCGGCGAACGTTTTGTCCATAGCGGGAAACGTCGCAGCAGAATATTTCATCGGTGACGGTGGCTTTCTTTCGAATATTGCTACAACACTCAACGAGATCGTCGCAAACCCCGATGGAAATAGTGTTTCCAATACGGTCGTTTTCATTTCCGGACAAGATCCAATCGCGAATACCGCGATCGTGACGTATGCGAACGTGGGGATAAGTGTTTCAAACACCAACCCCTCTGGAGAGTATCAACTTTCCATCGGGTCCAATATTTTCGTGAACACACACGCCTCGAACGTTTTGACCATCATCGGTTCAGTGGGGGCGAATACATTCATCGGTGATGGTGGTCTTTTGTCCAATATCGCGACGACGATCGACCAAATTATTGACCAAGGAAACACAGTCTCCAACACTTTACAACTCATTTCTGGTGTGGACGCGACTTCAAACACAGGTCTCGTGACCCATAAAGATGTTGGGATCAGCGTTTCGAACGTCAACCCTACCGGAGAGTTTCAGTTCGGGGTAGGCTCGAACCTTTTCGTGAATACCTATAGCTCTAACGTTTTGAGTATTGAAGGGAACGTCAACGCCCAAAAGATGACCCTGGGAACGATCGCTGTGACATCTGCGTACGGTCTCAACCACGTGACCGCCCAAGGAAGTGCGACTGGGGATACGATTTCTCTGACCAACGCGACCACCGGCCTTTCTGCGGATTCAAACATCGTGGTGGGTGGAAATGTCACCGCACAGACCGTGATTACCTCTGCGAACGTTGAGGTTGGGGATCGACTTAAATTTGCGTCCAACGTTTTCGTGGATGACCTTCGGATCGCAGATCTCGCGGCGAACCTTGTCACCTATGATAAAACCACCGGGGAACTCATGGATTCCGGGGGTCTTTTCGCCAATAAACTGGCGGTCGTTTCGGTCCAGCCTCCTTCGGCTCTGAGCGCGAACGTGACCACGGTGGCGAAACACGGGACATACACTTTGACCACCTCGGGACTCCTCGCGGGTTCAAACACATGGAACGCTTTCGATGGGGCGGCGGCGGAATGGACATCTGTGGGTCCGTACGATGCCGGTGGAGGTGTTTACAGCGGTACATCCAACCTTTTCGCGGGGAGTGCTGGTGATTGGCTCGCGATCGAGTTCCCATACAAGACGACCCTGCGTCACATGAAACTGACCCCTCCCGCGATCGTCGCGTCGTACCCCGCCTCTGCGAACATTTATGCGACCAACGATTCGCTCACGTGGACGGAGGTGGCACAGTGGGAGGACGCGGATCCCGTGACGTCTTCGAACGTCCAAACGATCATCGTGAACGCTTCTGAATCGTACAAAAGGTATGCGATGGTCGCGACCAAATCGAATGGGTCAACTTCAAACGTCGCACTCGGGGAATGGAAACTGTTCGCGGAATCCTTCTCGATCGATGGTGGACAGATCTCGATGGCACAACAACCGGTTACCGGTGGTGAGACGATGATGGAGCAGAGTGGGCCTCATTC
>Ga0222718_10001355_pt1 | contig 23685 bp, 49 predicted proteins | sample C33_27DmetaG_FD_165045 | JGI IMG/M metagenome (GOLD analysis project Ga0222718, IMG submission 165045) | Estuarine water microbial communities from San Francisco Bay, California, United States - C33_27D | ecosystem: Environmental > Aquatic > Marine > Unclassified | place: USA: California...
GAACACATCAAATTAGCTCGTGCTTGTGCTGATGCTTTAGAACCTATCTTTCCTATGATAAAAGAATTTTGTCATTAAACTAAAAAAACGTAAGTGGTTGTTTTCTTTTGAAATAAAAATGCACTTTTTCCTTTACATTCAAAGAAAAATAGTGTATAATAGATCTATAAAATGGAAAAGGAAAGAAAATCATGTTAAAGTTAGTCAAAGTTTCTGAAGGTTTCTACAAAGCTTCAAATATTGTTTCAGACCATAATGCATTTATCGATACAGATATGCTTGGTGACTTTCGTGGTACTGTAGAGATCGAGACTGAAAATGGTTTTGATGCTGACGAGTCTACAGGCTTTCCTACTATTGAAGAAGCTGCTCGTTGGATCGAGTGCCGAGTTGGCGAAGCTGCAGTAGGTGGTACTCCAGTTATCATGTCTACTAACTTTGATGGTTCACCAATGATTGAGGAGGCAGCATAATGGGACAGATTGTTCTAGGAATTATCTTTATGTTTGTTGTAGCTTCACTTCCAATTCTTTTAATTTGGTAGGAGTATAATATGAGACTTGAAGTTGAGATCTTTGAAGGCCAAGAATTTGCCTTTAAAAATTATAATATCGATCGTAATGAATTTTGTGCTCTCGCTTTTGCAAAATTTAAACCAATGTCTCCAGCCGCACGTGCTGCAGTTGAATCTTATGATGAGATTCAAAATGATTTGAAAGCTTATGAGGAGTATTACAATGCCAATTGAAAAACAACGTTATCCAACCGACTCTTTGATTGGAACATTTGAACGTGATAATCCTGCTGACATGGAACAGCTTGAAATGGTAAAGCAAATGGTCTTCCGTTTCAATAGCTGGCTTAAACAGTCAGGAAGTGATCAGCGATATCGCGTTTGTCTTCGTGGTCGTAAGCCATATAAGAAAATGAAAGTCAATGAAGTCTTTTATAAATCGAAAGGCGAAGTGTCTTATTCTTATCATGGAAACATCGTTGGCGGAATTGAAAACGCTTCGGTATTAAAGGCTTTTATTTACAGGAGATATTGGTCATGAAATTGCTATTTCCAGAAGATAGTATCGAAAATATGCCAGATTTTAAGTTTAATGAGGACACCTATATTGATGAAATCTCTGACTATATCATTGCGACATATAGCCAACATTATTCAAAAAACAATTTCCAAGCGTCAGAGTTTATCTATGACGCTGGTCATGGTACTGGATTTAATATGGGCAATGTGATGAAGTATGCTCAGAGATATGGCAATAAAGGTACTCGAGAAGACTATCGTAAAGATTTAATGAAAGTGATTCATTATGCAATTCTTCAGCTGCACGTGCATGATTCTGAAGAATATTCGGTGACTTTATCGTCGAATGAAGAAGAAATTGTTTAGAAGAGCAATCAATCGATATCCCATGAACTATTTGGTCCACGCTGAACAAAAGCTAAAAAGATATAAATTGACAATCCTACAATCCAAGCGGCCGCAATAGACTTAAAACTAATTAGAAATGCTAGCATGAGTGTAGCAATTAAACTAGTTATTTCTTTTCGAGTCATCTCCAAGTTCATTTTTCTTATCTTTCGCCGAAGCTATAGCTCGAGCTAAAACGATTGTTTCTTTTAACTGCTGTATTTCTTTTTCCATTTCAGTGCGTGGTATTTTTATTTCTTCTAATGTCTTATCGTAAAGATAAGCGTTAAAGAAAAGTATAGCAACTAATAATGCGATGATTGACAACAGTATTACCTCTGACATACATTACCATTGGCTTGACAATTGGCCTTTGACAACTGATTTACATTTCCACTGACGAGGTTTAAAACCTGACATAGATATATGTATTGCTTGAGACATTTCTATAGCTCGCGCTTCACATCTTTCATATGTTTTGTATGGGCCTCTCTGATCTTCTAGCACTAAACACTGATTGGGATCAGATATAAGACAAGCTAAAACTAGAGCTATATACATTTTTTCTTCTTTCTATATTATAGATTAAACTGCTGAATATACTACAAACATTAATCCACCGCCACCTAAGATTACACAACCACCGATAATCATCAGCATTTTAATCATTTCCCAGAACTCTTCTTCTTCTTTCCTCTTTTGAATTCGAGCTAATCTCTGTGCTTCCTTCTCTTCAACAATTCTCTTTTGTCTTTCATCCAAAATCTTTTGCCAAGTTCCTGGGCCAAACCTCATATCGATTAGGTTACGCATCTCTTGCATTTTTTCTTCAGCAAGTTTCGCATCAATCATTTCTTGAGCAACTGATTGGATACCGAACTGATCTTTCAGTCCCATACCAGTTTTCTTATTTCTTTTCTTTTGCACCTCTTCAGTACCGCTAAACATACCATCAATTGCACCAGCAATTTCACCGATATCTTTGGCGGTATCAATATTCGATTTTATGAATTCTACACTTGCCTTTACAAGTGCAATTCCTGCTAGAATTTCGGCTACAGGCATTTCGATCTTCCTTCTACTGAAGTTAGATGTGTGTCACTGTTGCTATATAACTAAATTCACTCTCTACAGCTATTTATAAAAAAGTATGTACTTTAACTGTAAAGTGTGGTATAATTACTATATAAATAAAGACGATTCGACGAAACTGGATGGACGTAGGCTGGACGTGGGGGCAGTACCCACCGCCTCCACCATAAACACATGGATAGACAAATTTGGATAATATATTTAATGGTGGTTTTAGTAGCAATTGCTATGTTACCATTTTTAGTAAGAGTTCAATATCTGCAAAAGTTATTGGTCATGTGTTTATGATGGGGGCGAAATAGGATCGACAGATACGAGAAGGCAGTGGAGAGTCAAAAAAGTAAATGCAAACGATAACTTTGCTCCTGAGATGCGCTTAGCGGCATAATCTCTGGGCTGGCAACTTGCCTCGAAACAGAAAAGTTGCAACTAACACCACATTTTAATTTAAAGAAAAGAAAAAAAAAATGAATAAAATTCTAACTACTCTAGCAATTACTACAGCGGTAATTGCATCTTCTGCGCATGCAGAATCAGTGATCACTACTACAATTGGTGCCGAGCGTAATCTCGATACAGAAATTAATAAATTGTATTTTGGTCCATCGATCGCGTCTGGTGACTTCTCCCTCGACACTACTATTAATATGGTTGACACAGTTGCAGACAACATGAAATTTAACATGGAATCTGTAGATGTAGATCTAGATTATAGCGTGACTTCTAATATTACTCTTTATATTGAAAATGCATTCGACCAAGACATTAAGCACAGCGCAACAGTCGTCGGCGGAAAGATTAAGTTCTAAGTATGATCATATTTTTAGCATTGGCGAGTATTTTATTTGCCAGCGATAATGCAGAATTTATTAAAGTATCGCGCGAACAGATTGCAGAAGGATATCGATGGGTCGAAGTAGGCAAATCGGTTCCTTCTGGAACTCCAGCAATAACAATTAAAGCTAACAACAGGGAATTCATATTGTATAGATTGGAAAAATGATGAAAAATCATGTAGCATCTAAAAGAGTGAGCAAATTTGGAACGCAGCTACTGATTACCTTCGCTGCTACTATACTATTAATAGCTGGAATTAACGTGGCATTTGCTGAAACGATATGGAGAAGCAAGCCAGTCCAATGCGGCAAAGCAGATACTCTTTTACAGGTATTAAATGAGGCTGGAGAGAAACCCCTAGTTGGTGCTTTAACTGATTTAAGACAACAAGGCTCGAATATTTCTGATTTAAATCCTATCTATTTTTTCGCAAATACAGATACTGGAACTTTTACTATCATCGAGTATCATTTATCCGCACAGGAAGTTTGTGTTGTTGGATACGGCCAGGGCTTAGATTTTGATGTGAGATCTCTATTTGAAAAGAAAAATAAAACTTAATATGTAATTTTACATAAATTAAAAAAAACGTAAGTAGTTGAAAGTGCACTCCTTTTTAGTGCACTTTTTTGTTTACAAAGCAAAAAAACTATGGTATAATATATCTATAAAATCAAAAAGGAAGAGGAGCTTAATTATGAAATATCAAGTTTTACAAAACAAGAGCCAAAAAGATTCAAACGAAGCTTTCCACGCTCGGTTATATGGATATGTTGATCCTGCAATGTTTCTAAAAAATTATCAGATCGTATGCGAGATCGAAGCAGACGATTTAAATGATGTATTTGAAATCGGTAACATTGGTCCTGAAGAAAAGATTACTCGTATTGATCGCATGCATTCCATTTCAGTTGGTGACGTTATTCGCACACCTGAAGGCGTATGTCATGTGGTTGAGTCCTTTGGCTTTGGCCGTCTAGGTGAACAAACACTAATGAATGAGGCAGTATAATGACAGTATATCTTGACATGGATGCTGAAGAAAAGATGTTCGATGTTATCGAAGAAGCAATCAGAAATTGCGATCATCTAACAGATGTAATGGCTGAAGCAGTTAAGAATAAATCTCTTGTACCACATTGGAGTGTACAAGAAATTGAAGATGCCTGTAGCGAATACTGGGAAGAGTATTGGTCTAGCAAGATATAGAATAGGTGCCGGATTTGAAGAGGAGATATATAATGCTGCATTTTGTTGGTTTTCGAAATGATAATGATTATCTGGCTGCTGTTAGAGTTTGGGGTAAGCCTGACTTCGTTCATCTGACTCATGATCATCGTATGTATGGTGATGTTGATAGAGATAACGATACTGTTGTTTTCTCGCACAAAGCAGATCCTGATCGTGTTTCTCAATTTACTGATCAAGATCATATGAGGCATTGATGGCTCATAAATCAGAAATCATTGAAACCAAAGGGCATCCATTTGTGGGTGTCCTTTGGGAAGTTGAAGGTAGTAAAGGCAATCAATATCTAGTCGGCATGTATGATTCAGGATTCGATTGCACGTGCATTGCTTTTCGTAAGTGTAAACACATTAAAGCTGTAGAGCAAAAAATCTGTGAAGAAATTAATTAAAAAAAATGCAAATAAAGTGCATTTTTTCCTTTACAATCGGTTAAAAATAGTGTATAATAGATCTATAAAATGAAACAAAGAGGTTATATCATGTTGAATAAATCTGAAATGTCAAAGATCCAAGCTATGTTTATCGAAGCATCTGATGAGCAAATGAGTGAAATTGCTCAAATGTTTAATGATGCTCGCAATCTAAAGGTTGCTCGAGCAGCTAGGTCTTTTACTGTTGGGCAATCTGTCAAATGGAATGGTAAGCGTGGCTCAATGAGTGGCACTGTTATCAAAGTCCTGAAAAAGAATATTCGTGTTAAAACTACAAGCGATGGCGTTTGGAATGTCACCGCATCCTTGTTAAAAGCAGCTTAAGGGAGATTATATTATGAATGTAAAACAGACTATTTTATTAGGAATGTGGATTGGTCTTGGTTTGGCCTTAATTAATTATGTTGGAGGAATTGTATAATGGCACATATGGTAGAAACAATGGCGTATGCCGGTCAAGTTCCGTGGCATGGTTTAGGTGTACCGGTCAGCAATGATCTAACACCAGCACAAATGATGGATAAAGCTGGACTTGATTGGAAAGTTCGTGAAGTCGAATCATTCATCGAGTTTGATGGTAAGCGTATGCCTACCGGTTTGAAGTCTCTTGTCCGTGAAACAGATGGTCGTATTCTGACCAATGTTGGTGAGAACTGGAATCCTGTTCAGAATGAAACAGCATTCGAATTCTTTTCAGAGTTTGTAATGGCTGGCGATATGGAGATGCATACTGCTGGTTCTCTGAAAGATGGACAAATGGTTTGGGCACTAGCAAAAGTTAAATCAGACTTTGAGCTTTTTGGTGGAGATCGTGTTGAGTCATATCTTCTTTTCTCAAATCCACATCAGTATGGCAAGTCAATTGATGTTCGATTCACTCCTATTCGAGTTGTATGTAACAACACATTGACATTGTCGCTTGATCAGAAAGCAGAAAAATCTGTTCGTATCGGCCACCGTGTAGAGTTTGATCCTTCTTCTGTAAAAGAAGCTCTTGGCATCGCTGCTGAGAAGCTAAATACGTATAAGGACATGGCTGAGTTTCTTGGCAAGAAGCGATTTACGACTGACTCTTATATCGAATATTTAAACACAGTCTTTCCACGTACTGCAGACAAAAAAGTACAAGGTAAAGATCTTTCGATCGACACTTTATCGCGTAATGCCAAACTTGCCCATGATTCACTCGAATCTCAGCCGGGTGCTGAATACGCCGAAGGCTCGTGGTGGCAGGCATTTAATTCTGTCACATTTATTACTGACCACGTTCAAGGTCGTAATTCAGACAACCGTCTTTATTCATCATGGTTTGGTGGTAATCAGGTTCGCAAGCGCGATGCACTGAAAACCGCAATCGAATTTGCAGAAGCATCATAATGCGAGTTCTATTTGGTATCATGATAGTAGTCTCTATGAGTGGTTGTACTGCTATAGAGACTACTAGCCAAATATATCAAATGTGTAAATATCAGGACAAGTGTCCAATAGAAGTTATTGGTAACTGGTTGGATGGAGGTTAAATGTACCGTGTCAAAGGGTATTTTAAAGATCATATTATTGTTCGATATTTTATTGATCAGTACGATGCTATTGAATTTAAAGATACCGTGGATGCTCACTATCCACTCAAGGTAACATATGAAAAAGGAGTTTATCCAGTGAGAACATTAATTGTAAATAGTTGGAATGCTATAATGAACTTAGATTACAATCCACTTAAAAATATTCCAGACACGAGTACTCGCCATTTGATTATGCAAGTTCTTGCTTGGATGTGGTGTATTGTATTCGGTTTTATTGTGAGTAGCTGGACACTATTTGGTATTAGTGCTATAGCACACATTTTATTATTAGCTGCAATTGGAATTACAGTTGCTACATTTGAAACAGCTCGACGCTCACCACAATATTTTGGTGGACTGGGCAGAGGTAACGGAGGAGAACACGAATGAGTATAGGACGTAGTGCTGAAAGAGATGTCAAGGCGATGTTAATGGGCCTTGATATGATTAATTCTCAAATTGAAACATTATCGACTAATGTAAAATTGAGAAAAGCTGAACGCCGTCGACTTGCAAGGCTAGAGGCAATTAAAGTTCAAATGGTTGAGAATCCAGATGAATGTCAAAAATTGGTGAAACGATATAAGGAAATGTCATGAAAGCACATAGTGTAGAACAGACCGCCGCTTGGGCAAAAAGCTGGAATATGAAAGGATATGAACATCTATATCCTGAGAACCGTGAGAAGGCTCGGCAGTATGCTATTAAACAGAATAACGAAAATGGTCGAGAAAAACTAAACAAAAGTTTAACAAAACCATCACGTTAATTTCACCTCTTGCCGCTGTAGGACTTATTCCTTTACAATAACCTACACGCCCAGTAAAGAAGAAAGGGAGGGGATTTTAGTTCCCCTCCCTTTCTAGTCTAACCGGCCAAGTTATAGTTTTGTTATTATTTTCTGTTCCAGATTCCCCAGAGAACCCAAATAGCGATCAATCCCATCACTCCTTGTGAGCCAAGAGATGTGATCATTGCTGATACGTTAGTAACAACGCTAAGACCTTCTGGCATGAATGGCATATTGTTTAGCCCTAATGCTTCAGCTACAATTGCTAAAGCTGCTAAACTAATACCCAAATCAGCTAGACTACCAGCCCAGCCCCTAATATTATTAAGCACTTCCATGTGTGCCTCCTTTTTTTAGTGGCATAATATAGCTATTTTCAATTTATAGAAATTATTTATAAAAAGAATTTTTTCCGGCTATATGTCACAGTTATTTTTAGTATAAATAGCGGTATAGTAGTTGAATGGAGTAAGAAATGCAAAGATTTGTCGATTTTGTAAATGAAGGAACAGTGGCTGCTGGTGGCTTAGCCTATGAAGATAAAGTTCGAACTGCTGTGTCAAGCGCTTTGAAAAAAATGAAAGTTGTGAAAAGCGATTTGTATCTTAAACCTGATGAAGCTGGAGGATTTGATTCTACCGTGGTAGATATGTATCTCAGCTTGAATGGCAAAGAAGTTCCTATTGAAATTAAGATGGATAAGAACGCCCAAATGGGTGGTTCATCATTGAAGTTTGACGGTATAAAGTGGACACTTGCCGAAAAAGGATTAAAGAATATTGATCCTGATACTCAACAACTACTTATTGCGGCCGCTCAAGATAAGGTTGGCGAATATAAAAAACTAATGACTCATCTTAAAACGTATGAGCCTAAAGCACTCCATAAAAATATTACTCAAATTCCGTTCAGATGTACTAAACCTGCTTGGGAAAAAGCAGTTGCAGCTGGAAAACTAAAGCCGACAAATACTACAGTAAAATTCAATACGAAATTTATTCATGATTGGTATGCTGGTAAGGGATGTTATTACATACAAATTGGAAAACTTGGTTTATTCTACCTAAAAAATAATCCTCTTAATCTACCTATACCGCAGCTTTCTGGGGAAATAGAAATCTATTTGCGGCTAGTAAGGGGTGGAGCATCGATGCTAAAAACTGGTGAATTTAAGGGGGAAAATGTATCAACAGTAAATCTAAGGGCTCAAGGAAAATTAAAACTCAAGGGGAGATCTAATCTTTCTCTTGATAATCCAACCGACTGTGAAAAAATATTTTATAATATGTTAGGTATTAAATAGTGGTATAATAACTGTAGAGGCTGGTATGTACACGTTCAAAAAAATACTTACAGGAGAATGATATGCCGAAGATAGATTGGAAAATACTTCAGCATAACGACCTCACAAAAGATTCTTCTCGAGCAGAAATGTTTTTGTCAAAAATTAAAGGTAAAGATGAGTTCCTCACTGTAAAGGGATTAGTGAAGATCTATACTTATGAATATGATGACTTTTCGGTAGGCCTAAAGACAAAAGGATTCAGTAAAGAAGTTAAGACAAATAAAGGAATTATCAAATATCCTAGTCAATTCTATAAGACTCCTGAACTAGGCGGTAAAGGTAAAGGCTCGGGCGTCGCTGCTGAAAATGCTGCCCTCAAACTTGCAAAAGCTAACTTACTCAAAGTTTTAGAAAAAGAAAAAGATCCTTATATTACTCTTAAGATTGGTAACAGAACTGTACCGTGTTCTGAAATTATTTCTACTCCTAATCCGGGAGGAAGAGATCCTAAGTCAGACTTTGCGATTGTAGACTTAGCTGGAAATATGGTTGCGCATATATCCCATAAAGCAGGAAATGATGCAAAGGGATTCCAACAATATGGAGGAGTAACAGATCTGCCGAATGAACCAGAGATTGAAAAGTTCGTAAAAGATGTATTGAAACTTCAGCCTGAAGGTTTGAAGAGCGGTGATACTTTTTACAGAAAACTAAAATCAGACAAGATTGCAAATAAATCAATTTATGGCGTAGATTATGGAAAGAGACCAGTTACTGTTAATAATGTAGATGAGTTCCATCAGGGTACAATGAAATTTGTGAAGAAGGGTAATGCTTATATAATCACTTCTCTTCACAAAGGTAAATCTGGTGATGTTCCTCGAAGAAATCCGTATGAACCTATTCTTGTAGCTCGTTACAACCGCAGAGCTGGACGATATGGAAATATTAATATCGCTAATTCTCGAATTGGTATCTTCCCATTAGCAAAGATTACTCGCACAGCGAAAGAAATATAAATGGCACAATTCACTGGATCAAAATACATTGAAGATGATTTTCTAAACATTGCTCGAGGGCAAGTCAAAGGCGCATCACATGTACATAAGTTTGGTGCTGTTCCCGCGATGTCAAACGGACAGACAGGAACTATTTGGGATGTGAATGATACACTTTATCCTTGGACCGCGCTTGATACTCCTGCAGTATTAAACATTGAAAGAAATGATGCATCTGATGATGGTTTACAAATTACTGTTCAAGGATTAGATGGAGACTATAATTTCATTGAAGATACGATCACAATATCGGGTGCAGATACTGTAGGAACAGTTTTGTTTAAGAGAGTCAATCGTGCATTTATAACAACCGGTGCAACGAATAATGTAGGAATTATCGATATTGAAGCTGGCGCAGCCGGTGGAACAACCGTTGCAAGAATCAACGCTGGAAAAGGCCAGACTCTTATGTCTGTTTACACTATACCCGCAGGAAAAAATGCTTATATTCTTCAAGGTACTACAACATGTCAAGATGGAGCTGACGCAACCGGAGATATGTTCATCAAATATTTTGGGCAGGACGCTTTTCGAGTCGGGCATTCTTTTGAATTTGCTGGAGACGGTGGTCAATATTTTTATAAGTTTGGTGTTCCAATTAAGATACCACAAAAATCTGATATCGATATCAGAGCGACAGTGAGAAGTAATAATGCTCGTCTGACAGCAGCATTTGATATTGTTTTAATGGATGTAGAAGTAGATAAGGGTAGATGATGAACACGTTTAGCTCATTTATAACTGAAAACAAAAATACTCATATGACTCATATTGAGGATAAGGTTCTCTATGGCGGAGTCAAAGGAACAAGAGAAGCGATCTTAGCTCTTCGTTCTTTAAGAGATATGTTAGGAGGATCCGATGGAAATGTATCTGTTAAGTGGGACGGTGCTCCTGCTATCTTTGCTGGCATTGATCCTCGGGATGGTCGATTCTTCGTGGCGAAGAAAGGGATCTTTAACAAATCTCCCAAAGTATACAAGAGTGATGCTGATGTTGATGATGATACTTCTGGCGATCTTGCTGACAAACTTAAACTTGCTCTTAAACATTTACCCGAATTAGGAATAAAAGGTGTAATACAAGGAGATTTTCTTTATGGACCCGGTGATGTCGAAACTAAAAAAATTAATGGTAAATCATATATTACGTTCCACCCCAATACAATTGTTTATGCAATACCGGCTGGCACGGAAATGGCCAAGCAAGTATCGTCAACAAAGATTGGAATTGTATGGCATACGACGTACACCGGAAAAACATTTGAAGGAATGAAAGCTTCTTACGGCGTAGATGTAAATAAACTTCGTACTTCGAAGAATGTTTGGTCACAGGATGCTATGCTTCGTGATATGACTAAATATACTATGACAAAGAAAGAAACAGACGAAGTCAATGATCTTTTGAAAAAAGCTGGTTTTCTTTTCAACAGAATTGCTGGCTCGACTCTTCGTCAACTCGAGAATGATCAGCAACTTGCGCAATTGATCGAAACACACGGTAATAGATATGTTAGAGCTGGTGCACTTCCGCCAGATCCAAAGAAAAGAGTTGATGCTTTGATTCAATTTATTAACGATAAGTATGCAAAAGAAATTGCTAAAAGAACAACCGAAAAAGGTAAATCAGCTCAACAGAAAAAGTTAGACACTATCCTTACTTTTTTTGGTCAAAAAAATAAAGCATCTCTAGTACAAATGTTTGAATTGCAGAAAGTTATCGTTTTAGCAAAATTAAAACTTATAAATACTTTAAATAAACTAGGGAATGTTGATACATTCCTCAAAACAGACAAAGGATATCGAGTAACAGGTCAAGAAGGCTATGTAGCAATCGATAAACTTGGTGGTGATGCAGTGAAAATTGTTGATCGTATGGAATTCTCATACGCCAACTTTTCACCTAATATTCTTAAGGGATGGGATAAACCAGGGAGAAACTAATGGCAAAACCTCTGTCATTCAAAGATTTTATGGTAGTTGATTATCGTCCGGGTGAGGATGAACTAATTAATTACAGAGCAAAAAAGCGCCGCAATGGTGCTATGCATGAAGAACAAGAAGAAACTTCTGAAGAACTTTCCATCCAAGGTAGACGTAAACTCGCACGGTCAATGAAACGTCGCAAGACTCGCTTGAAAATGGCGCGTAAAAGAGCACGTAAAAGATTGGCGACAAAAGCTACATTAATGAAGCGCGCTCGTCGAGGTGCTCGCTCAACTTTTGCCGACAAATTAGCTGGTAAGGGTATGAAGAAGAGTGATGTTTCTGTCGCAAAAAAGAAGCAGATTGAAAAGCGTTTGAAACAAGGTGGCTGGCAACAGCGCATTAAGATTATGCAAAGGCGTCTGTTGCCACAGAAACGCCGTCAGGAAATTCAAAGGAAGCGTTAATGATTAATTCTTTTAAGAATTATCTAGTAGAAGAAGAAAAAACAGTTTATTTTACCTTTGGTAGAATGAACCCACCGACTATTGGTCATGAAAAATTAATGAATGCTTTGTCTTCAAAGTCTGGTAAGAATCCTTATCGCATTTATATTTCACAATCACAGGATCCAAAGAAGAATCCACTCCAATTTGTAGATAAAGTTAAAGCAGCACGTAAGATGTTTCCTCGTCATGCTCGTCAGATCATGGCAGATAAGAAATTGCGCAATGCTTTGGAAATTTCAAGTAAATTATACGATGAAGGTTTCAAAAGAATCGTTATGGTTGTCGGATCTGATCGTATCAATGAATTTGAAGCTTTGTTGAAAAAGTATAATGGTCAAAAAGGTAGACACGGATTCTATAATTTTGAAAGAATCAATGTTATGTCTGCCGGTGATCGTGATCCAGATGCTGAAGGTGCAGCTGGAATGTCAGCTTCAAAGATGAGAAATGCTGCAAGTGATAATGACTTTACTGCATTTTCTCAAGGTCTTCCTAAGAATGTTTCGAACTCAGAAGCAAAAGATATTTTCAATAAAGTCCGTAAAGGAATGGGCTTAAAAGAAGAAAAAGAATTTAAGAATCATATACAGCTTGAGTCAGTATCAGAGCTCCGCGAATCTTACATTGGTGGTGAATTATTTGATGAAGGTGATGAAGTCGTAATCAAAGAAAATGGCATTGTCGGTAAGATTAAAGTACTTGGTTCGAATTATGTGATTGTAGAATCAAAGGGTGAGACTTGGAGAAAATGGCTTACTGCAGTTGAGAAAGTCGATCCTTCGGTTGATTTATCATACGATATTGCACCACACTCTCTTGGTAAACTTACCGAAGAAAAGGATGAGCGCAAAAAAGATTCACCTCAAGATCCGGATATTAAAGATCGAGCCGGCACTCAGCCAAAAGCATATTACTCAGGCTTAAAGTCAAAGTCGACTAAAAAAGCTCGTGATAGACACTTCAAAAAATATTCAAAATATGATGATGACAATCCAGCTGCTTATAAGAAAGCACCGGGTGATGCGACAGCAAAAACAAAGCCGAGTAAGCACACTAAGAAATTTAAGCAAATGTTTGGAGATGACTAATGGCTGACGATGGTGTACTCAATAAAGCGCAGCAAAAGATTCGCAATAATCGAATAAAAGCTGTCGCTATGAAAGTACGTAAAGATCGTAAAGCTATGGCAAAAAGAGATGCTAAAGAAATGGAACGGAAAAATAAAATGAAATTCAAAGAGCATGTTCAAATTGAAGAAGATGCTACTGCGGGTTTAAAGAAGAAAGCCGAAAAATCTGGCATGCCATTGAGTATTCTTCGGAAAGTATATAATCGTGGTGTAGCTGCATGGCGCACTGGCCACAGACCGGGAACAACTCCACAGCAGTGGGGTTTTGCTCGAGTCAATTCATTTGTAACAAAGTCCTCAGGCACTTGGGGTAAAGCGGATAAAGATTTAGCAGCAAAGGTAAGAGGGAGTTAGAAATGAAAACATTTTTTGAATTACGCGAAGAATTAGATGAGGGTATTATTAGTGGAATTGGAAAGGCTGTTAAAAAAGTGGCCTCACCTATCACTAATAGACTAACCAGATCTGGCCGAGCGGCTATAGCCCAGAAAAAAATCGATAAACATGATCGAAAACAAGATCAGAAGAATACACTTTCAACAGCAAAGTCCAAAGGAATTAGGAGTTTTGGTTTAACTCAAAAATCTAGAGCAGCAAATGCTCAAAAGAAATTGGATAGAAGAGATAAAATTCAAAAGCAAAAAGATACTATAGCAAGGGCCCGGAGTTTAAAATGAGTTTTTTAATCTAGCATATTTTGGCAGGGTCTGGCCAAATACAATTCTTTTCTTTAAATCAAGGCGGAGCAACAGGATAATAAACATTCAAAGGAACAATGAAATGCCACTAAAAGTATCAGATGGAATGGGTGTGTGGATCGATGATTTTGCTAAATCAGATGCTCCACAATTCAAGGGTAAAAATAAAGAAGAGCGTCGTGAAATGGCGATCGCTGCTTATATTGCCGCAAAGCGCGGTCCTCAGAAAGAGTCAGTCGAAGAAGCTCGAGCTCCAAAGATGACATACGCTCTTGTTGGTGCTAAAGATATGAAAATCTACTCAATGGGTAGTGATGAGCGAGACTTGAAGTTAGACAGGCGTTCTCTAGAAAAGCGATTTAAACAGCCTCTTAAGCTTGCTCGCCTCAAGACTGCACAAAGCATTGGTGACAAAGTTGATAAATCTCAAATCAAAGAGAATATCGAAGAAGCTACAAGCCGTGCCGATCTTGCTCGAGCAATGGCTGCATTCCAAAAGCGGGGTGGTAAAGTTAAGAAAGTTGCACCGGGCAAAGCTGCTGGTTATCATGGCAAAGATGATCCGGGTAAAGATGTGCACGGTATAATGGGCCGGCCTGACACCAAAAAGATTGGTACTCGTAAGAAGGTCAAATCAATGGAAGCTTTTGAAGAGAACTATCAAGTTAATGAATCTATTGCAGATCACGAAGACGCAGCCAATGCCCATCAAATGGCAGCCAATAGCGCAAAGCAAGATTTAAGAGCTAAAAAGGCTCATATGAGTGCAGCTTCTCATCATATGGATGTAATCAAGCATTTAAATAAAGGAGACCGCGCGTCTGCAGCAATGTCTCACCGCGCTGCCAAATCTCAATCTAAAATTGCTCGTCGCCATGGAAATAAAATCTCTCATTCAGCTCATGCTGATACTCATGCTATTAGAACAGAAAGCTATAATGCTATTGACGAAGAAATGACTCGACAGAGTAAAACTCACCCCAATCTTAAGATTGCTGTAGGTAAATCTGCACAATCTGTAAAAAGTACTAAAGCTCGGATGGATAAGAGAAAAGCAGACAAGCAAGGCACACCCTTAGCAGCTAGTACAGTTCTTGGTGAATTGTCTCCAGAAACAGTAAAAGGATATAAGAAAGCTGCTAGTAAAAGTAATTACAGCGCTGCTCAACAGTATGCTCGTGTTGCTGCATCACCTACCTCGAGAAAATATAAGAATAAAGAGATGGATCGTTTGGATAACATTGGAAGAAAGCGTAAGGCAGGTTTAGCTATGGCAGATAAGAAATCCGTTGGTGAATCTGTTAATGAAGAAATGATGTTTAAAGTTTCTGTCGACGGTTTGCCACCGATGATCATGCTTGGTCGTTCTCCCGGTGATATTAAAGGACAGCTTCGTAAGATTGTTAAACAGCCTTCAATGATTACAGATGTCGAAAGAATGACAAAAGCTGATGTAAGAAAGCGTTATCGGGATATGGCTAAAGGTGATGAGTCTATCGATGAAGCAAGGGTCCTTGGCGGAGCAAGGGAAATCGATACAAAAGCTATGTCGGCATACATGAAATACGCTAAAGCGAAAAAGATAGATGACGACAGCATCCGCATGACAGTTGATAACCCAAACCATCCTGAATCAAAACGGATGATGAGAAATAAAAATTTTGCAACAGCACTTAAAATGTATAAGGCAGCAATCAAATGAAAAAGCTTACAGAATTTCGCGCACCAGACTTCGGCACTGACGAAGCAAAGAAAAAAGCTATGGAGATGACTCCTGGGCAAATGGAACAGGCCGAAAAAGATCCCGGTGAATATGATGAAGAAGGTTCTATGATGAAGGACCAGCTTGACATCGTGATGGATGCTGCTGACGATATTTATGATATGGTAGATGATGAAGAGAATTTGCCAGAATGGTGTCAGAATAAGATTACAAAAGCTGCAGATTATATCGATTCTGTTCGTGATTATTTGATGTCTCAAAAAACAGACAATGATGATGACGATGATGAGGAAGACGATGATTAATTTTAAATCTTTTTGTGAAGGATCAGAAACTTGGGAAGCTGGCTATAAACGGCGTGTAGTCAAGACAACTAAGCCTGAGCATAAGGATAAAGGCTACAATTGGCGCATTAAAGGTAAGGATAAAGCTCACCTTTCAATTAAGTTATATAAAGAAAAACCATCACAATCAGAGTTTAATAAACAAATGAAAAGGGTCGCAGGACATGAGTTCGGTGGATAAATTTAAAAACCATGTAGCCGAAGAGATCGATCGCAAATGCGAATGCGAAGACTTGTATGAAGATCTTGAGATTACTGAAGCTGAATATCAAGGTAAGAGTGTAAAGCTCAATGATCCTATTCGTACAAGCGAAAACCCAAACAAAAAGTTTAAGGTATACGTCAAAGGACCGAAAGGAAATGTAGTGGTTGTTCGTTTCGGTGATCCAAACATGGAAATCAAAAGAGATGATCCTGCTCGACGGAAATCGTTTAGAGCACGTCATGGCTGTGATAGTCCAGGGCCAAAATGGAAAGCAAAATACTGGTCTTGTTATCAGTGGAGAGCAAGCGCAAAGGTCGATAATTAATGAAAACTTTAGACGAACTTTCATTCTCAAAACGTTGGAAAGCTGGTATAGAACGTGCGAAACGTGGGCCAAGTAAAAAAGTAGTTCCGACTATCTTTCGGACAACAGGAAAAAAGGCAAAGGATCTGCAGAAAAAAGTTCCCGCACCATCTGGACCAAGTGCAGATTATGCAAGATATTCAGATCAAAAGAAAAGATCAGGCGGAAAACCTATGCCTTTCAATACGTGGGTAAAAACTTATGGCTGATACAACCAATCATAGACTCGATCGAATCGAAGAAAAATTAGATAAACTGGCAACGGCTATGGTATCTATTGCTCGTGCTGAGGAAAAGATTGCATCAATGCAAGAATTTCAACACAATCAAATTGAACGTGTGAATAGATTGTCTGTAAAATTAGATGATATTGAAAAAAAAGTAGATGATAATCATAGGACTGTCTGTCTTATAAATAAGTTAGTATATGCTGCGATAATAGCAGCAGTGGGGGCGTATGTGGCTCAATGGATTTAAACGGAGAAAAAAATGAAAACTTTAATTGAAAGTGCGAGGGCCACACTTGAAGAAATGGCTCAAGAAAAACTCGATGAAGGTCGGATGGATAGAACAATTTCTAGGCATGCTAATGCGATGAAAATACATAAAGCGCAATTCAAAAAAACTGGCGATCCAAAACATATGAATGCTTTCAGAGATGCTAAGAAAAGACATGACACTGCTGTTCAAAAACAGGGGCATAGCGAGAGTTTGGAAGATAAGATTTATGCTGACGTTAAAACAATTCAAGCTCTTATGCCAAAGAAAGAAAGCTTTGAAGAAATGGCTCAAGAAAAACTCGATGAAGGTCGGATGAAAGAACTTCATGGGTATATGGAAAAAGGAATGTCTGCAAAAGACATTGCTAAAAAGATGAGGCTCGATGTTAAAACAATTCAAGCTCTTATGCCAAAGAAAGAAGACGTCGAAGAAGCAATGGATCCAGTAGATCCAAAGGCTGTCAAAAAAGATTTTAAAGATCGTAAAGACAAAGACATTGACAATGATGGTGATGTCGACGATTCCGACGAATATCTTCATAAAAAGCGTAAAGCTATTTCAAAATCAAAGAATAAAGAAGATGAGCCTGAAGGCGAAAAAGGTGAGACCGCAACAATGAACCCGAAAAAAGAACAGAAAGAATCTACTATTCGTAATCGCTTAATGTCAATCTGGGAAGATGCTGCTGGCGCTAAGCGTAATAAAGATCAGAATCGTGATGAGCAACCAACTGATCGTAATGCTTCTGCAAAGAAGATGAAAGATGGCCATCCTGTTGATACTACAAGCAAGCTTACTGATTATGATGAGCTTGGCCATGATGATGCATCAAAAGCTGGTAGAGCTGGTCCATCTTCAAAGACTCGTACGAATGATTCCGAAATCGGCGATAAGAAAATTCTTAATAAAATTGCAAGTGCATACAAAGGAATGAAAAATGGCGATTAAAGCTCCAGGATGGTGTAGTAACGCAATCCCTACTATACGTGGTTGGGAAGACCCAAACACCGGTGAACTTTTTAAATCTTGTGCACATACACAAGCTCAAATTGATGAATTTAACGGAGTTAGTAAGAATGCTGCTAAACCAAAGAAAACCGTTAAAGCAATGGAAGAAGCTCAAATGGAAGACACTGTACAACAATTAAATGAAGCACCAGCAAATGGCAAATCTTTAGAAGAAATGAATAAACTTGAGCTTGAAGCTTTTGGTCGCCAGCATGGAATTGAACTAGATCGTAGAGAGAAGAAATCATCTTTGCTAGGACAAGTAAAAAACCTATTTAGCTAATAATAAATAGCTTTATGATGATATTCGATGAACTCACTGAACAGAATGTTCTACTCTATGCTGCAAAGCATTATTATAAACCTCAGTTCTCTGATATTGAAGAGTTCTATGAGGATTTGAAAAGATTTAAATATATTAAGAGACTGCTTAATCGCTATCTTGAACAGGGTGAACTGGGCGAAAGATTAATACTCAATCACTTGATTGTAATATTCAACTCTTTCGGCATTGAAGCAGGCCTGAATATTTTAGATCTGAAACTTAATGATAATCACTGGCCTGTTATAAAGCCGTTTTTAGTATATTTAAAATACATTAAAGACGATCAATATACAGGAATAGCAATGGACCAAAAGGCCGTTGCCGTATTAAGGAAAATATAATGGGTATTGTAAAAAGAGCTGCAGATCTTACATACGCCTTTCGGTTTGTGCGAATGCTTGTTATGGATTGGAAGAACTGGGACGCGTATAAAGAAGGCTTGATTGACGAAGACGGGAAAAGAATTAAAAGCGTTAAAATTGACTCAGACGCAAAAAGAAATTCTTACACTCCCTTCATTCGCCTTTGTGCTAATATTAAAAGATTAATTAGCAAAATCCCGGGTGGCGGAAGTAAGATAGGATCTTTTGCTTCAGCTTTATTTCTTATCAAAGAAAAATATTCATTAAACGATAGCTGTATCGAAAAAGTGATGAATAAGTCTAGTGTAGATACTTTAGATTTTCTAAATGAAGAAAACAAATGGTTTATCTTAGAAGATAAACAGTTGTCACCCGGTGTTTATAGAGTGAATTCACCTAAGATGCTCAACTCGACTCATGAAGAAATTGTATTGGCAAAAGATCAAATTAAAGTGTTTGAAGATGCATACCCCGTCGGTGATATATTTGGTCTTGATATTTATGAAGCAACTCATCTTAAAACAAATCAAAAAATATACGTCACAACAAGCGAGATTTACAAATGAAAAAGAAACTCTGTGAAAAATGCGGCAAAATGCATGAAGGGTCTTGTTCGCATGAAGAAGCTACAACAACTGCTTCTATTCCAAATCCAGCGACTACTGCGATGGGCCCGAGCTTTTCAACTACTAACGTGATGGATCGCAGAAAAAAGAAAAAGCCGGCGCTTCTTAAAAGATTTTCTGAATTTACTAAAGAAAAGTTTTAAAATTTAGGATAATAAAATGAATGTAGATAATATTAAAGGTCTTATCGTTCTAATACTAGCTGTAGGCTTGATGGGATTATTAGGATTAATTGTTGTAGATGAATTTATGATTGCTGCAGAACACGATGCTGAACTAGATCAAAATATTGTTGAATTGCTACAAATGAGCATAACCGGTATTATTGGTTTAGTAGCCGGCTATGTGGGATCAAAGGGCAGCTGTAACTGTAACAATGATTAGACTATACGCAATCATTGTTCTTATAGCAATACTTGGTGGTGTTGGTTATGGAGCTAAATATTACTACGATACTACACAAGCAACTATTGCTACTCTTCGAGAAAATAACGTTAAACTAGAATCTGCTGTAGAGACTGCAGAACAATCTGTAGCGACATTACAACAAGATATGGTAAAGATCGGTAACTTAAATAAAAAACTATCTACTTCATTGCAAAAAGCAGAAGCATACGGTGATGAATTAAGAACTAAATTAAGTAAATTAAACCTTGTAGTGGAAGCATTTCGAGACTCTAAACAATTAGAAGGAAAGATGAATGGCGCTTCAGCAAATTTGTGGCGTGGTCTTATGGAAGATACTGGCGGTGATGGCAACCGTCCTAATCCTCAGTGGTTGCAGCGTCCGGCCGGAGCCGGAAGTGAAGGTAGTAACCAAAGTGGAAAAGGTACAGATACCAACAGTAGCTCTACCGAAACCACTCCAACTCAGTGATACAAGAGTCTTTGTAGTTACTAAAGATAACTTTGAGGAATTTGAAAAAGAGTTCACAGAGTTATATGGTGACTTGGCTTTTGTTGCCTTAAGTATGAAGGATTATGAAAACCTAGCACTGAATATTTCTGAATTAAAAAGATATATAAACCAACAAGGTGAAATCATTGTATATTATGAAAAGGCAGTGACGGAGAAACCAGATGGCAACTAAATTAAATGAAAATACAGAGGTAGCATTACCTCTTCGTAATATGATAAGTTTGATTGCCGCAGCATCGATTGCTACATGGGCATACTTTGGTATTGTTGAGAGATTGAATAATCTTGAAACATCTCAAACTATGATGAAGTCAGATCTTGAGCATAATACAGAGTTTCGTATTAAATGGCCACGTGGTGAGATGGGTAGTTTACCTGCTGATTCAGAACAATTTATGATGATTGAGCATTTGGCAGCAGAACTTGAGAAATTAACAACAGAAATTGAAAGTGGTCAGGCACCTTTTGATCAACAACAAAAATTGCAAATTGATTTTATGATGAAAAGAGTTGAACATCTCGAAGAGACACATGAAAAGATTCGTAATGATATTATGGATTTAATTCATTCGAATAGTAACATACCTGCACCATCAGCAAACTCACATCAAGGACACTAAAATGGAAGCAATGGCAATTATTCTTATGTTAATGAAACCAGATCATTCTATGATGGAACTTGGCAAATATAAATCGATGGAACAATGTGAACAGACCATGCAGGTTGCAAAGACACAGTTTAAGAAAGGACATTTATCTTGCCTGAAAGAAGGCGAGAAGATGAAACACTAATGGCGACAGGAACTTTCTTTGTATTACTCATGTTTTTTGGAGATCCTTCTGGATTAAAAGAATACACGATTCGTGATAGTCTAAGCGAATGCTTATCAGCTAAGCGAACTATTCAACGAGGTCTCAGAGGTGGGAAATCAAGGCAATATAATGGTTCTGTACGTTTATCGTGTAAAGAATTAGAAGTAGAATACGATGAAGATTATAGAATAATAAGATTTATAACAGACGTAGACACAGTACTAAGATAGGAGACAATAATGGATTTCATAGTTGATCAGCTTGTCACGTGGTGGCAATTTACAGTTGTAGGTATTCTTATTATTATTGGATGGATTATCAACAAATTAGGGGTTGATCAAGATGAGGATATTATTGGTTTTAAATATGTTGAAATGCCACAACTAAAACCCCTTAAGATTGATACAGCGGGTAAGGGTTTTTGGAGTGCGATATGGATGTGGTTAACGGGCACTCGCCACTGGATGGTAGCTCAAGATTGGTCATATGAAATTGACGGTGAATACTATGTAATCCCTGCAGGATTTACATTTGATGGTGCATCGATTCCTAAGTTTTTACATACATGGCTATCACCAACCGGTGTTCTTTTAATGGGCGGTTTGGTACATGACTATGCATATAAGTATGCTACACTCTTAAAGGCAGACAAGAAATCCACCATGGGTGAGATTGATCAAAAGAAAGCTGACCAGATCTTCAGAGATATTAACATTGAACAAAACGGTTTTCACTTCCTCAATAACTTAGCATACTGGGCGCTACGTATCGGTGGCTTTGCCGCTTGGAATGGTCACAGAAAAGTAAATTCAAAAATTCCGGGAGTCAAATGATGTATGAATACCGAGCAACTATAAATAGAGTAGTCGATGGTGATACTGTCGATATCGACATTGACTTAGGTTTTGGTATTTGGATGAAAGACGAGCGAGTACGTGTAATGGGTATCGATACTCCCGAATCACGTACTTCAGATAAAGTAGAAAAGATTTTTGGATTTGCTGCAAAAGACAGACTCAAAGAGCTTATTCCAGAAGGATCAACACAAATCCTTAAAACAGAAGTCGATCGAGATGGAGAAGATGCTAAAGGAAAATTCGGAAGGATTCTTGGTGATTTTATTGTAGATGGAGAGAGAATCACCGATATACTTGTTAGTGAAGGACATGCAGTAGAATATCATGGTCAGTCAAAAGATGATATACAAGTACAGCATTTGGCTAATAGAGAAAGACTATTATCAGAAGGTAAGGTGGTAATAAACAATGACTAGATCAAGAGACATAGCTGGTATGCTAAATGGAGTAACGTTCATTGGTGACGTTACTGTAGACAACCAGTTAGATATCGAAGAAGTCCATGAAAAAGTAGATATTATTACTTCGACTACCGGAACTCTGACTTTTGATACATCTGTTCAAGGCGTTGTTTATGGTACAGCAAATCAAACAGCCAATCGTACAATTAATTTTAGTAATGTAAACTCAACACTAGCTATAGGTCAAAGCGTGACTTGTGCTGTTATGTTGACTCAAGGTACAACAGCTTATTATCTCAATGCCTATCAAGTTGATGGTAGTTCTGTTACGCCAGAATGGCAAGGCGGTAGTGCGCCGGCGGCTGGCAACGCAAGTAGTATTGATGTTTATTCCTTTACGATTATTAAAACTGCTGATGCTACATTTACAGTGTTGGCAAGCCAAACGCAGTTTGCATAGGAGAATTTTGTAATGCCTATGTTAGCAACGATTGGTGGAGGTTCAGCTAGAGGATTTGGATTTGGTGCTGGTATAGCTAGTTATTGGCAAAGCGGTGTAGTAACAGAAACTATAGTTAGGCCAAGCGGCACCACCGGTCAGTACGGCATTTCAGTCGATCTGAATGATGATGGTACTTATGCTATTGTTGGCGCGCCTGCTAGCGGCGTAGGCTACGCGTATATCTATAGTGTTTCTGGAACTACATTTACACAACAGGCTTCTATTAATGGCGGGTCTAGCTCTGGATCATTCCAAAGTGGCGATGATTTTGGACATGCTGTAGCAATAAGTGGAGATGGGACCGTTGCTGTTATGGGGGCACCGGGCTACGATGTTAGTATTAACACTCTTAATACTGGTGATGCTTACGTTTTTGAAAGGAGCGGAATCACTTGGACACAACGAGCAAGACTCGGAACGACTCGATTGAGTACTGACCAAGATACCCGTGATGAATATGGCCATGCAGTAGATATAGATGAAGATGGAACATTTGTTGTTGTTTCGGCACTTTATGATGATAGTACTAATTCAGGCGGGGATCCGGCTCCGGGGGCTATTTATGCCTGTGGACCTTACTCGGGCAGTAGTTATAACGACTTTAAATTAACTGCATCGGATGGGGCTGATGGTGATCATTTTGGCCACGACGTGGCTATTAGCGGAAATGGATCTTATATTATTGTTGGTGCTCCGAACAAACACAAAACGATTGTCCCAACGAAGGAAGACTCTGGAGCTGTTTATAT
>Ga0222718_10001356_pt1 | contig 23681 bp, 39 predicted proteins | sample C33_27DmetaG_FD_165045 | JGI IMG/M metagenome (GOLD analysis project Ga0222718, IMG submission 165045) | Estuarine water microbial communities from San Francisco Bay, California, United States - C33_27D | ecosystem: Environmental > Aquatic > Marine > Unclassified | place: USA: California...
CAAGCTGGCGGCAACATCGTCGGCTATGAGACTGTGACGGATCGTCAGGGCAACCCTGTGACGTTTGCCAAGACATCCGACGGACGCGCGGTGCGCGTGCGCTAGATTTATGGTATAAATGGGTAGTCGCCCTTTAGGAGAAGATAATGGCAAAAGATAAACTGGTAGATTATGATTCAACGGCATCTGGGAACTTGGATGTGGGCGGGGTTTCTGTGGCGGAGGGAATGTTGCCGTCAAATGTCAACAACGCTATTCGGGAACAAATGAGCCATTTGAAGGATTTTGCTGAAGGCACTGAGGCCATTAACGCGCTGGCGGTCGATAACCTAAAGTTGGATGGCAACACCATCAGCAGCACCGACACCAATGGCGATATCACGATTGACCCTGATGGAACTGGTGACACGATTATTGCGTCAGGCAACGTGGGCATTGGCACTTCAAGCCCAAGCGGGTTACAGAAAACCCTTAATATAGACGGTGATTCATTAGGTGCTAGTCTAGCATTGGATGGTGGGTCTAATTTTGCAGTTATGTTTTCTGGTGCGACAGCATCAGACCCCGCCAGCTTGTATTCTAACACAGGCTTCAAGATTGCTACCGCTACAGCAAAAGACGCAACTGGTTTTAGTGAAAAAATGCGCCTCGACAGCAGCGGCAATCTGCTGGTTGGGACTACAAGTGTAAATGCTGCGGGTGTTATTAGTGTTGATTTTGACGGTCAAGCAAAACAAGGCATTACTTTGGATGACACATATACTTCAACTGGTGGATATTATATATATTTTAGAAATTCAGCCAATGCACAAGCTGGGGCAATTAGCCACAATGGAAGCACAACTGTAAATTATTCCACTTCATCTGACTATCGCCTAAAGACCGCAGTTAACTACAACTGGGATGCAACCACACGCCTCAAGCAGTTACGTCCGGCAAGATTTGATTGGATTGCAGATGGCGATGATGCTGTTCCTGTCGATGGTTTCCTTGCCCACGAAGTTCAGACTGTCGTGCCAGAAGCAATCACAGGCACACACGATGGTATGATGGATGAGGAATACGAGGTCACACCAGCGGTGCTTGATGACGATGGCAACGAGGTTACACCAGCGGTTATGGGTACACGGTCTGTGCCGGATTATCAGGGTATTGACCAGAGTAAGCTAGTGCCACTGTTGGTTAAAACTATTCAAGAACTAGAAGCCCGGATTACGGCGTTGGAATCTTAAATGAACGAGGAAAACAAAGTCATCGTTGACGTTATCGCTGGCACTGGCACCGCTGCCGCCTATATGGCAATGGTGCCTGACGTTGTGGCTTTGTTTACTGGCGTGTGGATTTGCATTCGCATTTACGAAACCGACACGGTAAAGCGCATCATTAAGCGCATCCAAGGCAATGTTTAAGGCAATCGTATTAGCCTGTGCGATAGCAAACCCTACCGATTGTCTAGAGTTCCACGACACTCGCGGCCCCTATGACACCCGCGCTGCCTGTGAACGCAGAGCTATGGAGATGGGTCGTGACGTTGGCGAGATGACCCACGGCATGATGCCTAAAAAGTGGCGGTGCCAAGCTCTGAAGAAGGGAATGCTGTCATAATGGAACCGATAAGCACCGCGCTGGCTGGCATCGCTCTGGTGAAAGCGAGCGTGGATGGAATTAAATCCGCACTCGGCACCGCCAAGGATATCGGCGTCATTGCCAATGACATCGACGCGCTGCTAAATGGGCAGGCTCAAGTTCAGGCCGCCAACAACAAGAAGGCTGGCGTCGGGCTGGCAGATCAATTCGGTGTTCAGTCGGTAGCCAAGGAAATGATCGACGCAAAGATCGCCGCAGAACACGTCGCAGAAGTGCGCCGCCTGACAGACCACCGGTTTGGGGCCGGAACGTGGCAATCAATTTTGGATGAGCGAGCAAAGCGAATTAGGGAGGCCAAGGCCGCCCAGTTAGAGGCTCGCCGTCAGGCTCAATTACGGCATAATGAGATGGTCGAAAACATGAAAATAGGTCTGGCTGTTTTCGCGCTGGTGGTTGTTGTGGTAGGATTGTTTGTAGCAGTTATGGTATCAACAGCCGGGGCCATTGGGTTTGCATGAGTGAAACAACAACCGGACTGATCGGCGAGTATATCGCCGCAGCCGCAATCCTTAGCTTAGGGTGGCGTGTCTCTATGGCACAACAAGACCGGGTAGATATGGTAGCGTGGTATGGGCAAGATTTTATTCGAGTACAAGCAAAGACTGCGAGTTTATTGGGCTATAAAGTTGGTCGATCTCCGAATCACCATTTCCAATTGGGTCACGGCTGTAAAGCAAAAAAACTACCTACACAGGACGACTACGATGTTCTCTGCCTTGTTTCCCCCGATGCCCGCAGGGTCTTGTTCATGCCGGTTACGAGCATACGGCAATACACTCTGCGCGTGCAGCCGTCGCGTTTCACGCCTGAGGCAGAAACTGATAGTTGGGATAAAGCGGTTGCGGTTGTTATGGAGACGAGGCGATGAATAAAGACACGCTGAGAGAAGAAATCGCTGCTGAGGAAGGCGTCAAAAAAAATAGCGACGGCGAGCATATTATCTATTTGTGCAGTCTCGGCCTGCCCACGTTTGGGATTGGCGCGTTGGTAAAAGAACACGACCCAGAACACGGCCAGCCGATTGGCACGCCTGTGTCTGAGGATCGTGTGCGCCAACGGTTTAATCTGGATATAGCAGTCACGATTGAAGACTGCCGCCGACTGTGTGACAACGTCGGCGTTGACTTCAACGAGCTGGACTTACGCTATCCTGAAGCCGCATTGGCGCTCTGCAACATGACTTTCCAGCTCGGCTACCCGCGCTGCTCTAAGTTCGTAAAAATGTGGGCTGGCGTTGCTGAGGCTATGGAAGACCCGAAGGCGTGGCTAACTGTAGCCGCCGAAGCTGAAGATTCGCGCTGGTTCGACCAAACGCCAAATCGGGCGAAGCGGATCACCGCAAGATTTAGGGCGCTGGCTGATGGGTGAGAAGACAGCCGAAAGAATAAGGCGCTGGGCTATATTGCCACGCCTGATGACAATTATGTTTAGCATAATGGGTTGGCGCTGCGCCGACTGGTTTATGAGCTTGGAAAACCCAGACGCCGTTCAAATGGGTTTTGTTAGCGTTGTGATGGGCGCGATGACCGGAGCTTTTGCAATTTGGATGGGGCATGAAAAAACATGATACAAGCACTGATTGGGCCGGTTACTGGCCTGCTAGACAAGTTCATCGAAGACAAAGACCAGAAGAACAAGCTGGCGCACGACCTAGCCACAATGGCCGACCAGCACGCGCAAGAGCTGGCCAAGGGCCAACTGGAGATCAACAAGGCTGAGGCATCTCACAGGTCAATTTTTGTGGCCGGGTGGCGTCCGTTTATCGGATGGACTTGCGGCATTGCCCTGATGGCGCATTTCGTTTTATTTCCAGCCACTGACTTTATCACGGCGTATATGGGGCTTGAGATACCACCTATGCCAGCCTTTGATATGGACAGCCTGATGACTGTATTGCTGGGCATGTTGGGTCTGGGTGGGATGCGTAGCTTTGAAAAGATGAAGAACCTAACGAAATAAGGGGGCTTTTGCCCCCTCACTCACTTGTATAGATATTGATAGTCAAATCTATCGGCTGTCTGCATATCCTCAAAAACTACGTTGTAGCTTTCATCGTCAATGCGCTCGACCCGCCTGACCATAGCCGTGACTGTTCTGCCACTTGGGCCAGTCACGCTGACTAGGTCGTTGGGTTTAAGGTGTTCTGTTTGCATGTCATCTCCCTATAGCAGCTTAAACGCTCTGGCTTTGCCGGCAACCTTCTCAGCCGCGCCACGCTCGACCAGTCCGGTCATCAGCCGGTGTACTTGGCTGAAGCTTTTGCCGGTCTTTTGTGACAACTCATTGATGGTCGGCGTGTAGCCGTACCGGCGGGTCATGCGGTCAATCAGAATCCGCAGTTCCGCCTGCTTCTTTGTCAGCGGAACATCAATCATCACGCACCTCTCTCCAAAATTGCACGTCACCAGTAAGCCAACCGCCACTACGGTCGCTCACAAAAATGTGCATACCCTTCCACTCTTTGCCATCTTCGTCAACGTAATAGCCAACAAACTTGCCCACGCTCTCAATAACAAATTCATCCCTATGCCCTTCCATCAAAGTCGCTTTATATTCGACGCTTTTATCTTTTTCTGGCATACGATCTTCAACAGATATCCACTCAATCATCTTTTGACTCCTTTATCGTCAGCGTTGACTGCCGGACAATCCGTGCGGGCTTGGCCGGTGTCGTCTTGGCCGGCTGTGCCTTAAAGTTACGCATTGGCCATTTGACATAGTAAGAGCGATTACCGACCACCCCGACCGCCTCATCGTGGCTGCCCAGGCGTTCTTTCAGCATAGCCTCAGCTTCATCAATGTCGCCCTCAGCAGCCTTCTTGGCATCCTTGGCATTGACCAACTGAGCCAGCCAGTCGTTGTCCTCGCCCTCTAATGTTATTGGCGGCGCACCGTCATCGACACGCGGATATGCGGTATTGCCGTCGGAGCTGGACTGGATCGGATACCAGTCCACGTCAAACTTGCGTCGCTCAAACTCCTCAATTTCGTCGGTGATGCGCGACTGTGTGGCAGCGTTGGCTTGGTAAAGGAAGACGCGTAGCTCTATACCGCCGTATAAGACGCACACAGCGCCCCACGTTAGTTTGGTGGCCATCAATTGCCCTTGGAGTTGCAGCGGCCCCCTGTGAGGCGCTGGGCGGTCTTCGGGCTTACTGCTGGTCAACTTGCTCTCTAGCACGCCCACGCCGTCAACCCAGACAGGGCCGTCAACGCAATAGATGCCTTTGGCTGGGTCTGTGGTGACTTCATGCCCTAGCCCGCCGTCAGCGGTGCCGTCAAGCGACACGGCAAACGGTAGCGTGTCGTGGAAGACGGCATCATGCTCCAGCTTCAGGTCAGTCAGGTTGAGCCGTTCAGCGGCGGTGGTGAGAATGACGCTCTCTAAGGCGTCACCCCAGTCACAGGCTTCGTTGCCGTTGAATGGGTCGGGATCAGGCTTGCCTTCGATTGAGGCTAGTGCCTTGGCAAGCTGATCGTTTGGGGTTTTGTACGGCGACATATTCATAATTACCGGAATGACCGAAGCGGTTATGATGTCGTCGGGTGTTTTCTTTCCTACCATTATTTTGCTCCATTGGTTTTTAGGCGTTCAACTTTTGATCTCCAGATGCCAACTCGGCGGTTGGCAACATTTATTCTTTTTGTAAAGTGGCGATGGGCAACTCTGAGGATAGCTTTTTCTTCCATTAGCTCTGCCTCTAACTGACTGGCGTGATCGCGCCATTCATCCGCCTGTTTCTTTATTGCGTTGACGCGGTCAGCCATCTTCCTGTTATGCGCCTCAGACTGAGCCACCACGTCACGCAACGCGGTCAGCGTCTGAACAAGGTCAGCGCACAAGCGCTCACCGTTCATAATTTTTTCATCCATATCCTTGATGATTTTGCAGTGTTTAGAAAAATCCATTAGTTAGTCTCCCATTTGTTAGATTTACGCAGGTTTTCTTCAGCCGTGATTACCTGCAAATTCCACGGCACGTGAAGGCCACAAATGTTTTCGCCTTGTAGCGGAATGATGTGGTCAACGTGATGTAAGACGCCAATCTTATTAGTAAGCGTTTGCGCTTTTTTATAAAAAGGCTTTATAAGTTCGTAACTGATGCAAGAAGGCTTTGCCACGCGAACACGTTTCCGTCGAACAGCGGTATTAACTCGCACTTTGTCAGCATTTTTTTGCTTCCAAGCCTTGGAAACAGCGTTGCGCTTTTCAATGGTATTTAAGCGCCACTTTTTCGCTTTCTTTGCTCTCGCGGCTTTTTGTTCTGGCGTTTGTTTTGCCCTATATTCAACATATTTATGCAAATTGTTTTCATACCAACGTTTGTTTTTAGCAGCTACCGCAACCTCATTTCTTTGAGCGTATTCACGCTGCACGGCGCTTCTTTTTTCGGGATTGTTTTTTTTCCATTCTTTGTCCCGATCCTTACCGCACTCAACGCAATGATAGCTTGACACATAGCGATCACACACATGACCGCGCTTACAAGGCTTGCCAGTGAAGTATCGCACCAACCCTCGCGCCTTAGCGTCTTCAAATGTAATAACTTCCATCATCCCGCACCCCCAAAGCGAACAATCAAAGCCCACACGTTATACTCAGTAGTCACGGCGTTTGTAAAAAAAGCCAAGCCAAATGCCATCAGCAACAGCATACAAATTGTGTCTTTAATCATGTCACTCTCCCACTCTAAAGCCAGCCGCATAAGCTCCATTAGCAAATCTACATGAGCAACGATATGTGCAAAAGTGGCCGTAGTTGAAAGGCTCATAACTTTCGCCATCCCAGACAATGTACTCTGTCCAAGGTCTGGCAGCCTCTGGGTGTGAGTGTCTAGTTTGCACAACAATCATATTGCCGTCATAAGGATGCTTGCGTGGGTACGCTGCGATTTCTGTTGATTTTTTGCTACCCTTGCCACAATTGGCACAAAATACTTGTCCCATTACCCTCTCCTGTCGTCTGTGACCACCATCCAAGGACGGTTGCCCACTTCTGCCTCTGTCATAATGCGCTTTTCATCTGGCGGTATGTGATCGCGGTGCCAACCACCTTCAGTCCAATCTGTCGCACCCATCCCCTCTCGCACTGTCCTTTCTAAGACAGCCCATTCAGCGTTAGATAGGTTGATCCGATAGCCCCTCTTTAAGCGTGTTACTTTCATGTCACTCTCCCATATTTTGATGGCTTTTTTAATCGTCCGTCAGGCTTCTTGGGCGCCAACTCTGTCCAGCCGTTAATGTGTAGGCGGTACGCGCTACACACAACCTCACCGCCGACCCAAGATTCACCACGCGATATGTGCGTGATGAGGCTCTTGTGGTCGGTGCGTTCACAAGCCAACGCGATTGCGTCGTTCCTGTCGTGGATCGGGCCAGTTACAACCGGATGCGTGAACGGACGGCTCACGACGTACCAGAGTTTGACGCGATCTGATCTGATCTGTTTCATGTTTTGCCCCTTTTATGTTAATGCGTAAAACACTTCAAACGCTTCTTCCTTTGGCATTGCGTTAAGTATTTTATGATCTGAGTATTTGTTGGCTACATAATCAATATGCCTGTTTGTAATGGTAGGCTTGCCCTTAAAAGATATCGCTTGGACATCTTTTGGCTCATTGGGATCAATCACCAAGACACTTTTGCGGATAGCTTTAGCAAACTCTTTTTTAGCCAAAAACATATTTACTTGATCCCCGCACCAGATTTCCAAATTTGTTTCATTCCAAGAATCATCCCATTTGCTATGCCACTTTGGCAATTCTTGAGAAATTCTTTCGCACAATTTTTGAACACACCTGTCGTAACGGTTTGATCCACCACGCCCATCGTTATCAACGTGGCAATAAAGCTTGCCGTTGATGTAAATGTTAGCCTCAAAGCAATGTGTTTCCTCAGATGCAAACTCAGCATATTTAATAGCTTTGAGTTCAATGGTGTCGCCGTTTAAGAATTTAGTCATTTGGTAATCTCCCTTTGGTTGAGGCGGGGCTGTTAAGCCGCCGCCTTGTTATTGTGTGCATCCACGATTGCTTTTAACTCAACCCAAAATGCATTGTCTTTTGCGTCAAACTTGTAAGTTGTATAAAGTTCGTCAGTAACGCGCTCGACTATGCGAGCAACGTAATAATCAGATAAAAAATCTTCACCATCTGCATCTAGGCCAGCCTCTTGCCTCGTATCGTAAAGATTATCAAGATGACTTTGTGCAGCGTTGAATGCGGCAGCCGTCATTTTATCGCTGTAGACCCGATAAGAGTTGTCTGTCAAAAACTCGTTAATTTTATTTTCTAGTGTCATTTCGTAATCTCCTTGATTTCCCTAATTTGTCCCTCTTACCTATTATATATAGGGATGCTATCTACATATGACAATACCGATATTGCATTATTATTAGATTAATTGCAGAAAAATATCACTATGCCTTTAATCGCCCAAATTTGCCCACTGGCGGCATGTAGGTGTTTCGGGACATAAGTGTACCAAAAAGAAGCCAGAAGCGTTTTTTGCTTCCAACAACGATCACAGAAGGGTCATAAAATGAGTGAAGTTAAACCAGTTTTGTTGAGGCTCAGAGCCTCGACTATCGAAATGCTAAAGGCCGAGCTGGCTGTGTCGGCTCACCGCAGTCAGTCGTCGCTTGCCGATGAGCTGCTGGTCAGGCAGTTAGAGGCAAATGCACGCCAGCGCAATATGCAGTTTGAGATGGATCGCCAAGCGGGGCGGGGTTGATGCGTGCCGGGGGTGGGCGCGCCAAGGGGGCAGCGTTTGAAAGGCAGATCGCGGGCATGTTGTTCGATGAGTTGGGCATAAAGTTTAAGCGCAACCTTGAGCAGTACCAGACGAAAAATCTGGCAGACCTGACAGCCTCAGACGCATCGTTTCCGTTTTTATTGGAACTGAAAAGATATAAAGATTCCGTGTCATCTTCTTGGTGGGATCAGATAGTGACCGCCGCCCGCACATCAGACGGCAATCCTAACGACTGCCTGCCGTGCCTGATCTGGAAGCTAGACCGGCAGGACATAAGCGTGCGGATACCCATTGAGGCGCTGGCGCGGTTAGGGCGGCCACTGGCTCAGGACGTGGCTGAGGCATACGACTGGCGTTATACGGCGACACTGTCTTGGCCTGACTTCATTATGGTGTGCCGCGACTTGATGGCGAGGGAATGAGATATGCTTAGGATGCTAGACTTATTCAGTGGCATTGGCGGCTTTAGTTACGCCGGCGAAAAGCTGGTGGGTGGCTACGAGACAGTCGCGTTTTGCGAGTATGACAAACACGCGCAAAAAGTCTTGCGTAAGCACTGGCCGGATACAGAAATCATTGATGATGTTAGGGAGTTAGCAAATGACGCAGAAAGATTCAGAGGATCAGTTGACATTATTTGTGGCGGATATCCTTGCCAGCCCTTTAGCCTTGCCGGGGTCAGACGAGGCGATAAAGATGACCGACACCTCTGGCCGGAAATGCTTAGAATTATCCAAGCTGTCAGGCCGACTTGGGTTATTGGAGAAAATGTTGCTGGACACATCTCTATGGGCCTCGACGAGGTGCTATCTGACTTGGAAGCCGAAGGATACCAAGCAAGGTGCTTTGTTATTCCGGCTGTCGCCGCAGACGCCCGCCACCGCAGAGACAGATGCTGGATTGTGGCTCACTCCTCGGTCAATGGAGATAGACGAGACGCCGGAAAATTTCAGGAAACGCATGAACAGCAAAAGGAAAAAAGACCGCAAGAATGGGTTTGCGAACCTGACGCAACAAGTGAAATACGGCGGGAAAAGTTCAGAGGAAACGGAACTCCAGCGCCAGACGAAGGAACCAAATCTATGGGCAACGCCAAACGCGATGGATCATCTGCCCCAGAGGTCAGAGGAGAGCCTCAAGAAGATGGCGGAAGGTCATCGAAAGGGCAGGGCGCTGCCGAGCAACCTGCGGGAACAGGTAGACCCAGAGACGGTCAGGAAGTGGCAAGAGGCGCAGGAGCCGAAACTGTGGGCAACGCCGACGAAAGCGATAGCAAAGGGGTCAACAGCAGGAAACCCGAACCGTCCGAACAAGGGGGGCGGCAGGGATTTGCGTCAGGATGTGAAGATGTACCCAACGCCGACAGCCAACGACTTCAAGGGGTCGGGCAGAAACGAGACAATGAGGGATCGGCTGGATTACGCAGTGGAGAAGCCAGATGGGAAAAGAGTTTCTGGGAGCCTGAACCCGCAGTGGGTCGAGTGGCTAATGGGGTACCCGGTCGGGTACACAGACTTAGACAGCTAGGCAATAGCATCGTGCCTCAAGTGGCGGCGCGGATATTGTGGGCTATCAAGGAGGCGCACAATGGCTAGGCCAATGTATGAGACACAAGCCGACCGCAACAACGAACAGCGGGTCGCTGACTTGCTGGCGGAGAAGGGATACAGCCTCGACAAGCTGCCAATGAGTTTTGGCCTAGACGTGGCCATCACTGACGATTTTGAAGAAAAGATTGTGGCGTTTGCCGAGATAAAGGCACGCACATTTGAGATGAATAAGTATCCGACGGCGATGATTAACCTGCACAAGGTTATCAGGGCGCATGACATTAGCGCTTGCACAGGATTGCCGTCGTATTTTATCGTTCTTTACCGCGACGCACTGGTGCGAATAAATTTTGCCAGTGAGTTCGAGGTCAAGATGGGTGGTAGGTCAGACCGAGGCGATCCGGCGGATCGTGATGTCTGTGCCTATTACCCGATTAGTGGGTTCACGGTCGTGAGCCAATTTTGAAAAGCTGAAAACGAAAAAGGAAACGTAAAATGGCTTTAGGTTTTGTAAATGAGAATAGCGGTGACGGTTCAGTAATCGTACCGATTTTGAAGTACGACACGCGTGGCGGTTACATCATTAAGGTTGACCGGCATCAGGATGAGGCCGGAACTTGGGTCAAGGATGAATCCGAGCTTGAGTATCCGGTCAAAGTCGCAATGGATTTGGAGAACATCAAAGTCGGCTGGCTTGGATTCGTTGGTGGTGCGCCAGACTTCCACTTGGTCAACATTGGTGAGCCAATGCCTGCACGTCCAAGCCCCGACCACAATCAGGGGTTTCAGGTCAAGCTCTGCAACAAGGAGCTGGGGCTGCGTGAGCTGTCTAGCGGTGCAAAGACTATGACCGTGCCGTTCAATGACCTACACAACGCATATGAGGCTCAGAAGGCCGACAATGCGGGCAAGGTGCCGGTGGTAGAGTTTACCGGCAGTGAGCGTTACAAGGTGAACACGCCAAACGGTGAGCTAACCTTCAAGAAGCCGGTGATGGTTATCTCCGGTTGGGTTGACCGACCAGCAACCTTAGACGGCGCTGCTGCGCCACAAGAACCTGCGCCGACAGCGTCAGCGCCTGTGACGGAAACCGTTGCCACCTCGGCGGCTCCTGAAGGCAGCGACCTGTTCTAGCGCAGTAGGTCACGGCGGTTAGGGTTTCCTCCCTTTCCCTGATCGCCGTGGCCGCTTCAGCAAAGGGACAAAGGGGAAGGAAAGGGTTTAGTTATGACAAATATATCGGCTCACATTGAGCAAATTGCGCGGCACTATTGGGGTGAACCCAATATGAAGCTGTCTCAGAAAGGCCGGACGCTCCGGTTTGGCAACAGAGGATCGCGCGAGGTGCATCTGGGCAAAGGCACTTGGTTTGACTTTGAGACAAACGAGGGCGGTGGCTGCGTGGACTTGGTGCGGATGAACGAGGGCGCCACAATCTCAAGCAATATCCCAGAGATACTGGAGCGAAAATTCGGCATCCAGCGTCAGGCTCAACAGTCGTTGCAGCCTGCGCGGTTTATGTCAGCGGTCTATGACTACATCGACGATCAGGGTGAGGTGCGCTATCAGGTCAGGCGGTTTGAGCCGAAGACGTTTAGGCAGTGTCGCCCCGACGGCAAGGGTGGTTGGCTGTTCAATATGGATGGCGTCGAGGCGTTGCCGTACAACCTGCACCACATAATCACCAACCCTGACGCGCCTGTGTTTATCGTGGAAGGCGAGAAGGCGGCGCAGCGGCTGACTAAGCTTGGGCTGGTCGCCACGACGTCTCACGGCGGTGCAAAGAAGTGGCAGCCGGTGCTTAACCAGTATTTTGCTGGACGCAATGTCGTGGTCTTGGCTGACAACGACGACGCTGGGCGCGAACATGCGGATATCGTGATCGGCAACCTGTTTGGCGTCGCCGGTCGGGTAAAGCGGGTGGAGCTGGACGGTCTACCGGCCAAGGGCGATGTTGTCGATTGGCTCGACAGCGGTAAGGGCTTAGAAGATTTAACGGCAGCGGTTAAGGCTGCGGCTACCGTGGCTGAGGCTCCGGCGGTTGAGCCTGAGGCGGTTGAGGTGGTCAACGATAACGACGGCGATTACTTCGATTTCGTTGACGAGGATTATCTGATGAACATGCCGCCAATTGAGTGGGCGGTTGGTCAGGGTGACGACGGACTTATCACGGCGCACGGCTTGAGCATGATTTATGGGCCGCCGGGAAGCGGCAAGAGCTTCATCAGTCTGGATATGGCGCTATGTCAGGCGCACGGCATTGACTGGCAGGGCATTGAGACTAAGCAGGGCGACGTGCTTTACATAGCCGGTGAGGGCGTTGGCGGGCTTGGTAAGCGCGTTAAGGCGTGGAAGTCAACGCACGGCCTCGGCACAAGCGGTCACTTTCACATGTTGCCGCTGGCCGTAAACATGCGCGATCAGGCTGAGGTCGAGAAGCTAATCCGGTCAATCGACCGGCTGGATAGGAAGTGGACGGCGGTATATATCGACACATTAGCGCGGGCAATGCTGGGGGCTGACGAGAATAGCTCAACCGAAACTGGCTTAGTGATATCTGCGGCTGACGCTATCCGCAATCATGTGCAGTGTGCGGTCGTGTTTGTCCACCACTCTGGCAAGGCGGTTGAGCGCGGAAGCAGGGGTTCTTCGGCCATTCTTGGCGCAGTAGACACGTCTGTGGTGGTGTCGAAGGATGAGAGCTACATAACGATGCGCGTTGAGAAGCAAAAGGATGCCGAGCCTATGGCCGATATCACGCTAGAGATGACGCCGATTGCGTCCATATCAGGGTCGTCGGTAGTGCTGACGAGGCTGGATGGCGGCGACGTGCCAAAGAAGAAACGTGCCATAAAGCCAGCGCCGGGGCGGCAGGAACACGCGTTTATGGCGCTGCAAAATGTCATCATAGATAGGGGCGAAAAGGTGGTGCCGGTGTCTGCTTGGCACGACGCTCACACCCTAAAATCACCCGATTTGACCAAAGGACAGAAGGGCAGCGATAGGCAGGCACTTCAGAACAAGGGATTGGTCGTTGTTCACGAGGGCAAATGCTGGATTAACAATGACTTATCGGAAAAGGTTATATGAAAAATGGTTAAATATAACCGTTATATATATAACCGTATAACGGTAGGTTAGGTTATATATACCCTAAGGGTATATAACCTGACCAACCTGCCGGACGTATAACCAGAAGGGAAAAAATGATGGTAGCTAAAAAGACAACGAGGCCGAGGCCAAAACCTAGCAAGGTTTACTATCAACCTACTCAGCCAGCAATGCGTCGGATGCAGGACGCGTTGCACAGGTATGACGATGTCGTGTCCGAGGTTGAGGGGCGATGGGGTGTAGACCGGCTGGTGTGGTTGGTTGGTGGCGACCTGCGTGACAGGTTTGAGAAGCAGATGGATAGGCTCAATGCGGCGATAGATAAATGCGATCCGTCTATTGAGCATGAGGTTGAGGTGACGCTGCGTGGGGTTGCGGCGTTAGAGCAGGCGGCGATAGTTGCTGGCGCGAAACCGCTTAGTGGCGATTACATTGAGGGCAGGATGCCGGATGGCCGCGTGATAGCAATAACGGCGACAGGGTATGAGGCGGGTAAGGTAAAGCGCGACAATCGTGAGATGGTCGTGTATTCTGCTGACGAGGTAGGGCGGATCATTGAGGGGTTGAACAAAGAGGCACCTGTGGTTGATGCTATAAAGAACGCGTTTATCGGCGCCGAGGTCGAGAGCGTAAAGCCGGTTCCGGCTAACTTAGACGACGAGATACCGTTTTGAGTGGGGTTCGGATGGAAGATATTGACAACGAGCGCGACGATGTGCTGAAGGATCGCGAGTATATGTTACTCGGCACGTCCACTTGGATTGATGTCAGGACGCTTACAGTGAATGTCCAGCGCGTTGGCAACGGTGTCAGGATAGATGTGTGGCCAAAAGAGCTGATGCGTGGCTACGAGCCTCTGGCAAGCGTTGAGGTTCCGTTTAGCAATGGGAGGGATAATGATTCAGGCGGGGGATGGTAGTTGGCAGCGTATGTTGGATCAGGGTAGATGCCCGAAGTGCAAAAGCCTGATGACAAAGCTGGTGAACGATAAAATGATGGTCAAGCGTGAGTGCTTGGTCTGCAACTTAACGATTAACGAAATGGATAGCGAAGATGAAAAGGGCTGAGGTTTTAGATACGGCGAAAGAATATGTCACAAAGGATCGGGCGCAGGATCACGGCAATATGGAAGACAACTTCACAACGATTGCGAAATATTGGTCAAACCATTTGGCGCATGAAGTCACGCCAATAGACGTGGGCATAATGATGACGCTGTTGAAGATAGCGCGGTTGAAGGGCAATCCATATCATCAGGACAACTACGTTGACGGTGCGGGTTATCTGGCTTGCGCGGGTGAGCTGGTGGACACAGATGGGTGATGTACTAGAGTTCAAGCGGCACTGGGTCTGGTTCTTCAAGGAGCCAGTGACGTGCGACTACTGCCTGCAAGACACGCGCGGTAAGGTCTGGGAAAGTATGCAGTCGATAGTGTGCAGCAATTGCAATGAGGCGTTGCTGTTAATCGACGAGAATACCAGCCACGTTTTGACCGTGGACTTTGATGATGAGGATCACGACGATGTCAGCTAAAACGCCAGACAGCGTAATGATAGAGTTTTTGGAGCGTGTCACTGAGGGCAGATCAGGGCGTGATGTTTGCAAGGACAAAGACATGCCTGGTTGGTCTAGCGTCTGGCGGCGGGTTTGTTCAGACACAGAGTTTGCCGAGAACTATCGTGTGGCAATGCAAAGCCGTGGAATGATCTATGCCGACAAGCTGGATGAGATGGATCGCCTACTGCTGTCAGGCCAGATCACTGAGAGCGCACACAGAACTATCTGCGATAACATCAAGTGGCGGTCGTCTAAGCTTGTGCCTAAGGTCTATGGTGATCGGGCGCAGATTGACGTTAAGCATGAGGCCGGTGGATCGTATCTGGAGTTATTGCAGCAGGTGAATAGCGCGGCTCAACTGAAGCACGTTGATATGGTAGAAGCCAACGAAAACACACAAGCGGAAGCATTACGCGCGCGCGAAATCAACCAGATTTCAGTTAACTCTGATCTGCCTAAAAAGCAGGCAAACAAGCGCAAGAAGGGCAAAAAGTTATCCACAGGCAGCTAAGTCATTGTATTTGCACAATACGCGTTACGCATAATTAACGTTATGCGACATTTCTGCAAAATATGTACAAAGTTAACCCAAAATCAGTTAACACCCCCCCCCATCAAGATATCGCGGGGGGCGGAGATAAAAATATATACCCCTTACCACCCCACCCCCTTCGGAGTTAACGCATGACCACCACCCCCGCCACCGTCGAAGCGATTGCCGCATTAAGGGCTGACCCCATCCTATTTGTCGAGGAAGTCTTGGGCGCCACGCCGCAAAAGTGGCAGGCGCAGGCGCTAGACGCAATCGCCGCACACGATCGTGTCGCCATCAAATCCGGCCACGGCGTCGGAAAGACCGCGTTTGAGTCTTGGGTGGTTCTTTGGTGGCTGATGACGCATTATCCGTGCAAGGTGGCTGTGACGGCGAACAGCGCACACCAGCTATCGGACGTATTGTGGACGGAGATCGACCGCTGGGCGCGTAACATGCCGCCCGCGTTCAAGGAGCTGCTGGAGTTCAAGGCTGACAAGATCAGCCTCAAGGGCGCCCCCGACAGCTTCGCAGTGGCTAGAACGAGCCGCCGCGAAAACCCTGAGTCGCTCGCGGGATTTCACTCGCCGCACATGCTGTTTGTGGTGGAAGAAGCGTCAGGCGTGCCTAACGTAATCTTTGAGACGGCCAGTGGTGCGCTCAGTACCCCTGGTGCGAAAATCATTATGTGCGGTAACCCCACACGGTCGGACGGTTACTTTTATGACGCCTTCCACGGCGACCGCGAGAAGTGGCACTGCATCACTGTGTCGTGCAGTGAGGGCGAATATGTTGACCCCAAGTTTATCCGCGAGATGGGCGAGAAATACGGCGAGGAGAGCAACGTATTTGCGGTTCGCGTCTTGGGTGAGTTCCCAAAGCAGTCGGACGACGTGCTATTGCCGTTGCACTTGATTGAGGATGCGACGAGGCGCGACGTAGAGGCAGGCCCGACCACGCCGGTCGTTTGGGGCTTGGACGTTGCGCGGTTTGGCTCGGATAGGTCGGCGCTTGCAAAGCGTCAGGGCAATATCTTGGTCGAGCCGATCAGGACGTGGCAGAATAAGGACTTGATGGAGCTTGCCGGTATCATCCTGTCGGAGTACGACGCCGTGCCTTATCAGATGCGCCCGCAGGCGATCTACATTGACGCGATTGGCTTGGGCGCAGGACTGGCTGACCGGCTTAGGGAGCTGGACATGCCCGCCGTTGGCATATCTGTGTCTGAGACTGCCAGCCTGAAGGCTAAGTTTAACCGCCTCAGGGATGAGCTGTTTTGGCACTGCCGCGAGTGGTTTGAGGCGCGAGACTGCAAGATACCGCAGGACGACACGCTGATATCGGAGTTGTCGGGGATTAGGTATAAGTATCTCTCGACTGGCAAGTTAAAGGTTGAATCCAAGGACGAGATGAAAAGACGCGGCCAGAGATCGCCCGACGTGGCTGACGCATTTGTGCTGACATTCGCGGGTCAGGGTGCGGTTGCTGGTGGCTACTCAAGAGGGTATAATTCAAATCGCAGTTTGAAACCAAAAACGAATTGGGTGGTTTAATGGATCAATTTAGAGGCGCATATCAGCAGGGGCTGCTGGCTGAAGGCGTTGACCCAAATAGCTTTGACCCATACGGTTTAGCCGCGACTGGCCTGCTATTTGCGCCGGGTGCTGGCGTGGCCGACCTTACCGGCAACGCGCCTGATCCGTCACGCCCCGGTCAGATGCTGCCATCGTTTTACGAGAATATAACCGGCGGAAACTACCTAGACGCCGGTTTGCAGGCGCTAGGCGGCGCTGGTGACGCCGTCCAGATGATGGGCGCGGCGTTTCCACCGGCACTAGCTGTTGGCGCCGCTATGAAGGCACCTAGAGGCATTAGGGCGTTCCACGGCTCGCCGCATCACTTTGATAAGTTTGACACCGGTATGATAGGGGCTGGAGAGGGTTCTCAAGCGTATGGACGCGGCCTGTATTTTGCTGGGAACGAGGATGTTGCTAAAGAATATAAAAGGATGCTCTCTCCTTATAGCTATTCTGTTAAGGGTGATGAATATCAAATAAATCCTCGCGACCTTTACCCTGCATATTTTGAAAAACAGCTAAGGGGCGCATTTAAAGAAAAAAATATTACCGCTGGCGATGATTTGATTGATGAGGCGATAATTGCAATACAAGAAGGGGTTTTAAAAAATAAACCGCCTATGGATATATTTAAGGGGAGAAAGAAAGAGGTATTAGACGATCTCCAAAAAGATATAGACCAAGCCACTGGCCAAGAATATATAAAAAGAACTGCTGAATTCAAAGTTCAACTTGCAAAAGAGTATGACGAAATTGAAGACGTTTTGTCTTCTCTTGATTTGCAAGTTTCACCACAAGGTGGTGCAATGTACGAGGTCAATATCGACGCCGATCCTGAGATGATGCTTGATTGGCAAAAGCCTTATAAAGATCAGTCAGAGGCCGTTAAAAAGGCCATAGACGAGGCTGGTTATAAGCCTGACGATGAGCGCACGCCGGGGTTTTTGATACACCAGAGAATTGTCGAAGATTACTCCGATATGGATAGCTTTGAAAACCCATACGCGAACCCAAAAGCTGATGCGGCTAATGTGCTGCTGGACGCGGGCATACCCGGCATAAAATATCTTGATGCCGGTAGTCGAGGAGTGGGCGTAAAAGACGCCACCAGCAACTACGTCGTATTCGACGACGCGACGATTGAGATCATGCGTAAATACGGCCTGCTTGCCCCGCTAGTCGGAGCTGGCACCGTTGCGGCAGTCAGCGATATGGGTGAAGACAACCAAGGGATTATGTACTGATGGATCAATATCGCGGCGCATATAACCAAGGCCTGTTGACCGACCCTATGGATATGGCGTCGTTTGACCCATACGCGCCGTTAGCCGCTGGCCTGATGTTAGCCCCCGGCTCCGGCGTTGCCGACGTTGCGGGTTATGCGCCAAGCATGACAAACGCTGGCGAATACGAGCCAAGCATGATGGCTAACATTGGCAGCGGTCAATATATGGACGCTGGCTTGCAGGGGCTGGGCTTACTCGGTGACGCCTTTATGGCCGCTGGCGCGGTTGTGCCGCCACTTATTCCTGTTGGCGCTGCTATGAAAGCGCCTAGAGCCGCTAGGGTTGCGGGGCGTATGGGTGAGGACGTTAGCGGCACATTTTTAGCGAAACAGCCCCCAAAGCGCCCGAAAATACGTCAAATGCCAAAAGCTGAACAAGACTTGTATGAGGCCGCCGCCGCGTTTCAGTTACCGCGTGAAGTTGGCGAGAGCGTCCTTCTGCCGCGCCGCGCCTATGAGTATGGGGCGAGAACAGCAGAGGTCGGAAACCAAGGGCTGCTTGTAGACCCCGGCTTTCAGAACTTAGGTCGGGACATCCCAGATATTAGCGGAAGCGTTGTGCGTGATCTCGACACTTTAGCAAAAAGTCCTGTTGTCGATTTTCAGAAGTTGATTGGTCGCACAGCTCTGTTGGTGCCGGGTGATATGACTATGGCTGGCAAAGAGATTACGCACGTCAAAGGCATAAAGTTAAAAAATCCTGTGCGTATGCAGGGGGGTAAAGATTTTCCCGCTGAGGAGTTGTCACGCGAGCTTGGGCTTGTGTGGGCATCTGATATACCAATTATTTCAAGATACGTTAATGCGGCTAAAAGAAACCCCGGTCTTGTTGGCGTTTATAGTGCAATGGGTGGCCGAGGTGGTGATTTTTCTCATCATGTGGCTGATGTGCTTGTCGATATGACTAAGCAAGCTGAGTGGCTGTCCAAGGATCAAATAGAAAGTTTTAACAAAGCAGTTAGAGAAACAAAGGCTGAAGGGAAAAGGGACGGCAAAAAAATTGTCACATACCCGCTAAAAGATTTCCCCGGCATAACAAGTCCTGACATTGAAGAATATATGTATTCAGCAGGCAAGGGTGCATCTCGGAAAGCTATCGCTGATGTAATGGAGAAAGGTTCGTTTAGAGACGCTGGGTTCCCTGACGTTAGCGCTGTCCGTATGGTTGTTTCTGATCCAGTTATGTCAAGTCGTGTAAATGACCCATCTGATTTAGTTGCCCCCACAGGAGCCAGAGTTTTTGAGTTTGACCCCAATTTAAGGATCACAGGCGGAGAAGGTAACGCACCAAAATTTCACAAAACATACAGACAAGGCATCGGCGGCTTCGATCTTGGAGGTTTGCTAACACCAGTTCCGCGTAACCTTATGTTCCCGACAAGATTTGACCCTAAAAGGATTGAGGGGGTTGGGGCAAACTCGATACGCCGGGCGGGCGAAGTTGGCGTCGTGCTAGAAGATATAGTCCCAGAGATTGCCGACGACGTTGACGTGTTTCAAGACTATTTTAATCGCGGATTGTTAGGAAAGGGTTTCTAATGGAAGAGGAAAAGTGGCCGAAAAGTGGAACTTACCAAGAGGTTTTTGAATATTGCGAAAAACATGACTGCTTGCCAATGCTGACACTTGAGCAGTTTTTTCAGCATCAAGACGACTTCCCTTCTGAGGACTAACGCTGATATGCCCCCACGCAAGCCAAAAGACCCCCGACTAGCCAAGACTGGCGTCTCCGGCTACAATCAACCGAAGCGCACGCCTTCGCACCCGACCAAGTCGCATGTCGTTGTGGCGAAGTCGGGCGATCAGGTTAAGACGATCCGCTTTGGGCAGCAGGGCGTAAAGACCAACCAGACGGTCGGCCAGCGTGAGGCGTTCAAGAGCCGCCACGCAAAAAACATTGCGCGCGGGCCTATGTCTGCCGCATATTGGGCAGACAAGACAAAATGGTCGCCGAGTAAAACCAAGTCGAAGTCAACCAAGTGGAAGAAGGGGTCGTAATGGCGGCAGGTTTACATTACTTTCGGGATGGCACAAAATATCGTGGCGCTATCCACAAGCACAAGGACGGCACAATTATGACCGGCGCTCGCATGACGCCTGCCAGCAAGAAGGTCGTCCACTTTTCTGATTTATCTGAAACAGCTAAAAAGAAGGCAAGGAGAAAATAATGGGATACGGTAAGAAAAACGGCGGCAAGAAGTCGGGCGGCGCAAAGCAGGTTCTCGGTAAATACTGCTGATGTCGCTTTACGGAAATATCGCCAAGAAACGCGCACGCATTAAGGCGGGCAGCGGTGAGAAAATGAGAAAGGTCGGAGCCAAGGGTGCGCCCACGGCTGCGGCTTTCAAGGCTGCGGCGAAAACCGCAAAAAAGAGAAAGAAGGCCAAAGCATGATCGTTTGTGACAACTGCCCATATCGTGGCCGCTGCGAGATCAAGCAGCGTTGTATTCAGGGCAAAAACGCTATGCCTGACATGACACCGCCGCCAGCTCCGTCTAAGTTTGTGCAGACCAGCAAGGGTACAGTCGAGACTGCTGGAAAACGCGGCGCTCCAATCAAGACTGCGGTCAAGAAGGTCATCAAAAAGGCGAAGATGCATTGAACATCAGACGCCCGATTGTTGGCCGGATAAGACGCCCGCAGCCCCCGCTAGAACCGAAGGCGGAAGTGTGCGATAATGTCGCCACGCCAAAGACGGCGACCAAGGTTAAACGTACGCCAAAACGTACGGCAAAAGGTGCAAGGAAAAATGGCTAAAAAGATGGATGACTACCAATTGGGCAGCATCGTGTCGGGTGAGATCACCGACGCGCTCAATCACTTCGACAACGAGTACACGACCGACCGGCTCCGCGCCTTGGACATGTATTTGGGCGAGCCACTCGGAAACGAGATAGACGGTCGCTCGACAGTGATTGCGACTGAAGTTGCTGACACCGTCGAGGCCATCATGCCTAATTTGATGCGGGTGTTTACGACTAACGACAAATATGTTCGCTTTAGCCCGCGCACTGCCGAGGATATGGAATCCGCCGAGCAGGCGTCGGATTACGTCAATTATGTGCTGAACACCCAAAACCCCGGCTATCAAATCCTGCACACGTTTTTCAAGGATGCGCTGCTATTCCGTTTGGGTGTCGTGAAGTTCTTTTATGAGACACGCGAGGAAGTTGACGAGGAGAGCTACGAGGGTCTTAGCGAAGAAGAACTGACAATGCTTTTGTCAGACCCGACTGTCGAGCTTGTGTCTCAGACAGAGACCGTCGTTGAGAGCATCTATGACGACGAGAGCGGCGAGACTATGCCGCTTCGCTCCGAGTACGATTTGGATGTACGCATCAAGCGTGAAGAAGGTGACATTAAAATCATCAACATCCCGCCTGAGGAGTTCTTGGTATCGCGTCACGCGACCTCTCTTGACGACGCCAACTTCATAGCGCACCGCACCAACATGACCGTCTCAGACCTTGTGGCTATGGGATACGACCGCGAGGAAGTTGAGCAGTACGCCGGAGAGAATGAGCTGGATACCGACCGCGAGGTCAGCAACAGATTCCAAGACCTTGAATCGTCTATGCCGGTCGATGCGGCAGACCCGACACTGCGGTCTGTGCCTTACTATGAGTGTATTATCAAAATGGACTACGACGGCGACGGCATTGCCGAGCGTCGGCGCGTCTGCGCGATTGGCGCTGAGGGCAAGCACATCTTGCACAATGAGCCGTTTGACCACATCCCATTCGCGTGTGTGTCGCCTATTATGATGCCGCACCGCCTGATTGGCCGCAGCATCTTTGACATGACTGAGGACTTGCAGGTCATTAAGTCAACGCTGATGCGCCAGTATCTCGACAGCGTCTACTCATCTACCCTGCCACGCATTGCGGCGGTTGAGGGTCAGGTGAATCTGGATGACCTGCTCGATGGCTCACCCGGCGGTGTAATCCGTACACGGCAGCCGGGTATGATCCAAGCCCTAACCGGCGCATCCGTAGGCGGAGAAATCCGCCCGCTGATGGATTATCTCGACACGGTAAAAGAGCAGCGCACAGGCATGAGCCGTGCATCTCAGGGGCTTGACGCTAACAGCCTACAGTCAAGCACCGCCAGCGCAGTCTCAGCGACCGTGCGCGGCGCTCAGGTTAAGCTGGAATCTTATGCGCGCACAATGGCTGAGACAGGCGTCAAGGCGCTGTTTAAGGGCATCCTGCATTTGGTGCTAAAGCACGACAGCAAGGAAAGGATCGTGCGCCTTCGCAATCAGTTTGTGCCGATCAACCCAGCCGAGTGGTCTAGCCAGTTTGATACCGTTGTGCAGGTTGGCTTAGGCACGACTGACGACGAGACAAAGATCGCCTTCCTGACGCAGATCGCATCAAAGCAAGAGCAAATCCTGATGCAGCTAGGTCAGGACAACCCACTTGTGACGGCGCAGCAATATGTTAACACCCTGCGCTCAATCACTGAGGTTGGCGGCTTCAAGGATAGCAGCCTGTTCTTTAACTCGCCTGAGCAGGTCACGCAGTTTATGGCGGCCAAGCAACAGCAGGCAGCCAATCAGCCTCAACAGCCTACACCTGAGCAGCAGCAAATGCAGCAGGTGTTACAGCTAGAGCAGCAGAAGGCGCAGGCCGACATACAGATCGCGCAGCAAAAGGCTGAGGCCGACATTGCGCTGAAGCGCGAGAAGATGCAGGCCGAGCTTCAGATGGAGCGCGAGAAGATGCAGATGGAATTGCAGATGCGTCAGCAGGAGCTGCAAGCTGAGGCAGAGCTGCGTGTCGCCAAGGCAGTCACCGACGCCGAAATATCAACCAATTTACCGAGGGCATAGAGATGGCTAAAATTAAAAAGTATGGGCAGTCTGCTGTTTCTGGCAAGGATATCCGTTTAAGGAAAAAAATAAAGCCAGTTAATCAGGGTGGCGGCCCTAACTTCCTTGGCAAAGTGGAAACCGTAACCGTGCCTAAACAGTGGCTGTCTTCACCAGATCACGTTGTTGCCGAGCTTGCCTACATTACACCCGCTGAACAGAAAATGCTTATTGAGGCTGACTTATATGGCTCATTAAATGGAAAGCCAAACCGTGGGCCTGCTGGTTTGCTTTCCTTGCAGGGTGATATGGGGAGCATCGGCGGCGGCGGTGGCCACGCTGGTGACACTGATACATCAGACGCAGAAACAGATGACCCAGCAACAGCAGGGGCTGGCAGTACAGAGGCGGGATATAGCACTGGCCCTGACAATCAGGCGGGAACGGCTGATGATGTGATGGGAACCCCAGGCTCTGACCTTGGTGGCTATCAGGGAAGCACTGGCGCTGGTTTTGGTGCTTATGCTGGTAGCCCCTTTGGGCCAAACCCAACAGAGGTGTCTTATGTTACCCCAGAGGTTACTGCGTACAATATGGCAGGACTAAACAGGTCACAATACGCTCAAGTGCCGGGGTATATGAAGGCAATGATGAATATTGCCCCGCCTATTGGGTATCACGTTGATAAAAATGGAAAAGTTACTGGCTATGTTTCTAATCCGGTTGGCTTACTTGGTGGTTTTTTGTCTGGCATCAACAATATGATTTCAGGGCCACCTCAAACATCAAAGGATTTATTTGACCGAGGCGTTCTCACAGGCTATGGCCCTGAAGGAAACACAGGCGTTACTGACC
>Ga0222718_10001357_pt1 | contig 23675 bp, 44 predicted proteins | sample C33_27DmetaG_FD_165045 | JGI IMG/M metagenome (GOLD analysis project Ga0222718, IMG submission 165045) | Estuarine water microbial communities from San Francisco Bay, California, United States - C33_27D | ecosystem: Environmental > Aquatic > Marine > Unclassified | place: USA: California...
CATTCCCAAAACCGCTGGAAGTTCTATTGCGGCATGGTTAACCAATCACACGGATGCTTCACATTATATGAAAACATCATGGGGTGCGAAGCACTTTGATCAGGAACGCACCATGCTCGAGATGAAGAAGAAGAACATCGTGGTGAATCATTGGTTTACCTGTGTGCGTAATCCATGGGATCGTATGGTATCAACGTATTCCTATTATCGTCGACGAAATAAGATGCGAGATGCTTCTGGGAAATTACTCACCTTTGATCAGTTTATACACGATGAGCATCCTTCCGGATGGTGCTGTTCTAAAAAGCAGCAGCATGCGTACTTTGATTCGAGCATCACCACCGTGCTTCGCTTTGAAAATCTGCCCACAGACTTTAAAAGAATCAAAGAACTCGTGAATAGAGAGGGCAAACTAGGACGTGTCAATACCTCTAAACATGAGGATTATCGTTCATACTATAACGAAACCACCAAGGCGATCGTTGCAAAACGTTGTGAACGCGATATATCTCTGTTTGAATACACCTTTTGAGCGTAAATCTAGAACCCTAAATAATGAAAAACAACGTAAAGCAAGCGATTATAGAGTCCATGACGGATACACTTATTGCGACGCTGTATTCCTTTCCTGTTAACTTTATACTCGCTTCCATTGCGGTAAAATACTCCTGGTCGCCTATTGAAATCACCGTCTATTTTACTTCAATCTTCTTTGTTATTGCTGTATATCGTAAGACAAAAATTCGTCTCTATTTCGAATCAAGGAAATCAAGATGAAGCATCATATAAAGGCAATACTCGCAACTTTTGCTTTCGCTCTTTTCTCTCCTCTATTGCTCTGCCTTATTCTGGCAATGATTTACTCTTATATACATGACACGTCAAGGTATTATGATGAATCATGATCTAGATGTACCAATAGACTATCATCTAAAGCAAACCAGTACGATTATCTGGTGGTTATCTCCCTATAGAGATGAAAACTATACATGGAAACATGGTTATCGTAAACTGATTATACACAAAGTATCAGAAAAAGAGAAACAAGAATACATCAAAAGAATGTATTCGTTCGAGTAAATCCATTTCGTCTCTGTTTATAGGCAATCCTTCTCTTCTAATCATCTATTCGCCTCTCTTTCTATACAAACAAAAAATCAAAAATCCCTGCAAGATACAGGTCAAAATCCATACTATAGGTCAAAAAAACCTATGCTGTAGGTCAAATATACCTGTAAATGCTGGATATAGAATATAATGGTTATGCTGGTGGGGAGTGTGTCGGATGTATATCGCTCGGGTTGGATGTATATCGAGTGTGTCGGATGTATATCGAGTGTGTGGGGATGGTGGAACCCCTATCCTGCCCAAAAAGTCAAGGAATATCAGTAACTTACCACCCCCTAAGTCACCCCCTAAGTTACTGATTCTACAGTACTTTTTCCATGTTGTCTTTGCTCCCCATTTGCGGGATAATAGTCTTGTTGATTGAGGAGACACACATGAACATTACTAAAGCACAGATTCTCGACAAAATCGCCTCTTGGTCGCAGGAAGACTGGGACGGTGTTTGGGAAGGTTGGTTGGAATCTGGTCGGTCTGACCTGAGCATGAATGAGTTCGCTTTTCAGATCGCTGCTCAGAATGTAATGTTTGAAATGCTCGAGGAGGCAGCATAATGAGTCATAGACTGAAAGACGAAGCAGCTCAGGCAAGACAGTGGGCTGAAGACCGAGGCATTAATGTTGACTCGCACAGAGAGGTGGTGGCAACACTGCTTCGACAGGAGGTTGTAAGTTACTCTAACGAGCACGGTAGTGTTACTTTTGACCAACTAGACCTTGAGGAGATAGTGTAATGACCACACAAGGTTGGGTCAATCAGTTGAAGCGCGAGATGAAGTTCCTGGGTGTCACCATGACTCAACTCGCTGAGTTGGTGGAGAAGCATGAGTGGATGTTCTCTCAGAGAACAGTGGAAGCAATGCGTCTTCGAAACAAGGCACTGGCAAGTATCGATCGAGGTATCTGATGGACAGAGACACACTCATTGCTGTGCGGGAAGCACTGTGGGAGAAGTTAGAGATTGCAAACATCGTCTCCGTTCCACAACATCAGTCTGGACTGAAGCAGGCACTGAATATCGTGCAGGGAATGATGCACAGTAGGGATCATAAGCCATTGGATTAACAGGGTTTTTATGAAGTATCGAACGTATCGAACGGAGAGAGAAGCAATCATTGGAGGTAGGTCAAGGAAGATCTATAGGCGACTTCGAAGCAAGCGTAGAGCGTTTGCGCAACGTCGACAATGTCGAGTGTTACGATCTCCCAGCGATTGGTTGCCTGAGCGAAAGGTGGCACGAAGAGAGTTCTACAGGCATTACAATATGGAGGGTCGTATGTATGCTCCCGTAACTCAATGTCCGGACAGTATGTTTTTCGTCTGGCATCGAATCCCCATATGGAGACAGATGTATGCAAGTTGTTGATTTTATTCAACTTTTTCACACTTGACCTTGGACTGAATTTGCGCGATAATAGTCTTGTAGGTTGAGGGAACAACTGGTGAGTCGCCTGACTCTTAAATGAAACTGAATGTTCCCTCCCTACTTTCGGAGAATGGTTATGGATATTTTGACTCTTAATGCTGTCCTCGAGGAAGCAATTCGTATGCGCGTACAGTTTGGTATGCAAGATGTGGAGCAGGAGACTGACTTCACCATGGGTAAGGTTGTTGCACTGGACCACATGATCGAAGTTCTGCGTGACTCCATTGCGCACGAGGACGAACTCCGTGCCGAAGCATTCGATGCTATGATGGGTGTTCCCATGGCAGCACTGGAGGCATTATGAGAGACGAACTGATCGGACTCACTGTCCTCACTCTTCTCGGACTATCACTTGGACTTATGATGGGAGCAGCAATATGAATGTCCTTACTCTTAAAACTCCACTGGCAGAGAGAATCGATCGCTGGGCGACATCTGGTCTAGCAAAGTCTATTCTTCTCCATCCATCTGATTACTACGTTCTCTCGAAGGCAAATCTTCTCGAGAAAATCGAGAGCAAATACTCTCTCCCCACTACTATTCTTGGTGGCGAAAAAGCACTCAAAGAATATGTAAAAGAAAAGTTCTCTAATGTAGAAGGAGGAGGAGAATAATGGAACTCTTTGCAATTGGTCTCACTCTAATCACCACACACATCATTGCATGGAAGTATGGTTTCCGTGTAGGTTTCGATCGTGGTGTGGAACTCACTCGTTTTAATCGTGACACCTTTACTATTGACTGAGGATATAGTATAATGGACTCTGTTATGGTAAACAATGCAATCAATGTTATTCGCTCTGCACTGGAAGATTATTTCGATAATAATATCTCTGGTGATGATCATGAGGATGAGCGACAGGAACTGGAGGTTGCGTGGTCCACTCTGATGCAGTATATGCAGTATCAGACGGAACACGTCGACCTATAGGGGGAGGGGGTATTGGTTCGTCGGGACTCCTACGCAAAATTGGGTTATAGGTTAGGGTCCCCCCAATGTTATTCACCGCGAATTTCGCGTAGATTAGAAGGGTTATTCTCATTATGATTTTCACACCGTGCACAAACAGAATATAGGATTCCTATGAGTCATCTGACAGACAATAACGTAACATACTTTCAGCATCTACGGTTTGCTTGGACTGTTTCTTTTATTCTGTTTGTACATGGATTGTTTCCTTTTATTTGGACGACTCGTGGAACTGAGTTGTTATGCAAGGATCCTGCGCGGGATGGGTGACGAGACGTTGTTGCTCAATGGGGGCGAGTAGTGAGGAAGGGACTGACACCACCTGTATCCCCTCGAACGGTGTATATGATAGGAACACCTCACTACTCATCTTATTAAGGAATATGAATGATGCTTATCACACTCGTATTGATTACACTTTATGTACTGTTCTATGCAGCAATAGCAGGACTCGTGATATGGGTGTTGTTTACCATCTTTCCCTTTCTGATTCGTATAATTAGTTACGGTTTGTTATTTTTTCTTTTTCTCTTTGTCATAGGGTACTGTAGTTATGGATATCTCTGAACCAACCACACAGAGTGGTTATCGAGATGTAATGATCAATTTTCCTTCTGGTGAGTCCCGCGTTTATCGCATATACGAGAGCATGTACGATCGTGCCAAGGATCTTTTCTATGGGTCCTCTTCGTTCGACTTTGTCGTCGCTTACGAACTCCTACAAGGGACTCCTGATGCGCACAAGACGTATATCAATCTCAAACAGGTATGTTATCTTCGTGTGCTGAAGAAGTGTAATGGTCATAATGGAGGTACGAATGGACAGTGACAAAAATGTAAAGGCGAGCAATTCAATCGTGAATATGTTTGCCTTTCGTCGAAAGAAAGAAAAGGAAGTGGAAGCAGAACGCGATCCACATCTCGAAGACTTTCTCTCTAACTTCTCAACGGAAGATCTTCTTGACCTGTCAGGAATGCTTTCGCAGTTTCGCGAAGAAGAATCGTTTACAGAGGAAGAGATCGAAGAAATTCCACGAGACGATCTGATCAAACTGTCGACCACCATCGATCACTCCATGGATATTATCGATAACTTCTTCGGACTCAGATCAGTGATCGCCTACGACGATCTCTGGCAAGAAGTCATCACCATTCGAAAGTGCCTACTGCGCATGAAGGAATGGACTGAGGAGAGACTATCATGACACCACGAGAAGCACTGTATCATCTCTGTTTAGAACTCGGACCTATCGCGAAGACGAATCGCGATGATAATCTTTCCTACAAAGAGGTACAACTTCGTGACTCGGTGAGAGTATTACAGGAACTCATTCATCGAGACGAACAAAGGGATCCACGGCAGACGGAGGAATCGGCGGGATGAAGACTATACATGGGTTATTACAGAGTATAACAAAGTGGCACCACGATCGGAATCTGATTGACGGTGCCACGGACAAAGATCAGGTATGTAAACTCATTCAGGAAGTGGGAGAGTTAAGTGATAATGTATGCAAAGGTAATGATATTCGTGACGATATCGGTGACATTATTGTCGTGCTGGTTAATATTGCCGAGCGAAACGGACTGAGTATCGAAGAATGCCTCGAGTGTGCATGGAATGACATTAAAGATCGAAAAGGTCGTATGGCAAATGGCGTGTTCATCAAAGAGGAGGATGGTGTGGTGCCGTCTTTTGATGAGGAAGCAACGTCAACCTATTATACCGAAGAATGGGAACCTGTTGACGCCATCATCAAAGATGACTATGTGAATCTGGTACCAGACGATGATCCACTGAAGGGTATTGATCCAGAACTTCTGCATGCAGAGGGATATCGCAGTGAGGAAATGATTCCGCTGATAAAGTTTATGCCTGAAGCATACAAGAAGAACTAATGTCCACAGACATTCTCATGACAAAGGCAGGTCCAGGTGCAGGTGATATGCTTAGTTCGCTCAACTGTGCCTGTGCTTGGGCAAAACACTATGACGTGGATGTTGAACTTGAATATCACTGGAAAGAATCACAGGATTTTTTCTATCATCCAAAAGACACGGAGAAACTAGGGGAACGTGCTCATACGATTCTTCAAGATTTAAGGGGTTCTGAAAGAGTGAACCTAGTTCATGTCTGGGAATCAGATCTCTTTGAGTATCATAATTCGCATCATAATCACAGTTTGCGTAGAAAAATTAATCCGATTCGATGGATTGTTCCGAGTGATCGCGCAAAAGACATTCTGCATATAGGCAAACATCATAAAGATCGCTTGGTTCCTTTTAGCATTAGTTCTGGGAGTGCAGAATGGGAATTTAAAGAGTCTGGAGAAACAAAGAAGAAAATTGTTGTGTGGAGTTGGGAGAAAAACAGAGAATCTCCTCAAGAAATGAAAATCGTTAATATTGATTGGGGACTGTTTATTCACAATGATCTTCCATTGATGTTTCCTGATTATGAGATAGTCGAACTCACCTATAGGGACTCCTACAGAAAAGCATACTCAGAGATAAAGGATTGTTCTTTTTGTGTTGGATATGATGGTATGTGGCATGTAATTCCTAGAAACTTTGGCAAGTTATTTGTCTGTATAACAGGCAACAACTATCATTGCATCAGACACACTAATCCAGGTTCAGCAGCATTTGTGCTTCCAGGGCAGTTCTATGGATTTCTAAACTCAATGGCAGAATCTCCAGAGAAGATGAAGAAAGAGATAAACTACACAAAATTATACCACACAAAAAGAATGGAATGGTATGGAACTCTTAACGGATAACATTTGCGTCTGGGAAAATGCCGTATCAGAAGAGTGGTGTGCCAACCTGATCAAAATTATTGACAACAAAATAGAAAAGGCGATCGAAGGCGGAGGGACTCCTGAAAAAGACGTTGAGGGTATAAGCATCAGAGACAATCAAAAGAGGAATGATGTAAGTCTGGTCATGCATCGGTTTTCTTCTCTTAGAAAGTATCAACAGGATATTCATAATAGATTACATGATGCGCTGATTGATATGCGTAAGCATTATACTAAATGCGGTGTTCCTAGATGGAGAGATCTAGAATTTCTAGAGTGCAAAATACAAAGAACTCCTCCAGAAGGAGGGTTTTGTCAGTGGCACTATGAACAAGGAGCAGACTCGCATACGAGCAGACGCTGGGGTGTTTGGATGATCTATCTAAACACTGTAGAGAGAGGTGGTAAAACAAATTTTGCGAATCAAAATATCTCTGTAAAACCAGAAGCAGGAAAGATGGTGATCTGGCCAGCATGTTATACGCATCCACACAGATCAGCACCAGACCTGAAGGAATACAAGTACATCGTGACAGGATGGTTGATATATCACGGCAAGGACGATCATTCAGATAATGATCCAACAAAAATAAATGAAACTTGAACGTGTAGTCATGGAAGTAATCGGTGGGTGTAATTACACCTGCCAGATGTGTCCGCAGACTATTCCAGGAAGAGGCAAGGAATGGACGCGCAAGATGCCTCTGTCTCAATTTGAGGATATTCTTGATCAGATCATTCCAAAGTACGGGACTCCTCAAATTAATCTTGAGGGTTCGGGCGAACCAACGCTCGCTAAAGATCTCGACAAATATATCGAGGCAGTCAAGAAACGTGGTTGCAAAGCATACATGTACACCAATGGGTATTTCCTTCATGGCGACTACATGAAGCGAGTCGTTGACGCAGGAATAGATTTCATTCGAGTTAGCGTCATTGGTTATGATCCAATCTCTTATCTTGAATGGATGGACGTTGACAATTTCTTTTCTGTTCGTTTTAACGTCATTGATCTACAGGATTATATTCGTCGAACTGGGTCGAGCTGTGAAGTTAGTTCCTATCATTTGATTACAAATAACTCTCAAACAAACTTTGAGATAAACGAGTACAAAGACAATTTCATTCGACATACGCACACCAAAGCATATATCTGGAAGATGCATAACTGGTCAGGCAATTATGAAATTGGAAAGAATGCTAGGATTCCTATTAATCGCAAAACCTGCGGGAGACCATTTGGTCCAGAGTTAACAGTTCGTGCTGGCGGTAATGGTAAGTTGGGGGCAGTCACTCCTTGTTGTCAAACACTTGGTCCGCCAAACGAAGCAAAGTCTGTTCTTGGCCACTTTGAAGATCAGACGTTTGAAGAAATCTTCTGGGGCGAAAAGTATCAGGGGTTGCGAAAAGCACACGAGGAGGAGCGTTTTGACGATATTGAATATTGTAAAGACTGCGACTTTCTCTATGATAATCCCGAAGTGTTGGTGTGGTCAAATGACCCCAGTGCTCGGACAAAGCATATGCTCGGTACAGAGTTTTCTCTAAACGATCGTATCATTGCCTCTACTGTATAAAGGAGAATTGAAATGGCAAATCACGTAAACTCATACATCTGCATCAGGCAGATTTCAGAAGAAGGACAGAAAGTCTGGAACGAAATCGTAAGTCGGATTCAGGAATTTGAACCACTCTACGGCGAATATCATCTTGGACACCTTTGGGTTGATGACATTGAAGAGATCGATCGATCTTGGATGTGCGAAAAGGTTGGTGCCAAGTGGGCATATGGTAGTGATATGGATGAGGGTGGTATGCGAATCCAGTCTGCTTGGAGTGCCTGTTTTGAATTTGTTGAAGAGGTAGTGCGCAGGATTGCCGAAGTTGACGATTCAATCTTGATCGCGTACACCTATGAAGACGAGATGCCGAACTTTATCGGTGCTGCTGTCTTCAACAACGAAGGGCAACTTGACGGTGAAGAACTCGATGACGGTGAAATTATTGAGACTCTGAAAGAAAAAGACGAAGAACTTGCTGGACTCTGGGACGAGGACGAAGGTTGGTGGACTGATGACGGAGAACTTTATTACGAGTTGCTCTGGGATTTTATCTCCGACTGGCAAGAAGAAGTGTTTTCGAGCATCGTTGCATGAACCTAACCGTCGTCGAAGAAAACTTCTTAGACGAAGAAGAACTTTCTGAAATACAAGAGAGTGTTCTGGGGTTAATCCCTAGTCATGGATTCCCCAAATATCTTGGCGACCCAAGAGCACTCAATGTACCCAGAATGCTCTACATGAGTCACAACGACCTGAAGAAATACGAAAAGTCCAACAAAAGATCTAGATCTGTAATGATTCAAAATTTTGATTGGTTGTATTTCAAATTCAAAGAGAGATTAGAGGAATATTACTCAAGACCCGTTGAGTATTCCTCAACTCTAATGTTTCCTGCGTTTCGCGTTTTTCGTGGTGAATGTGATAGTAGAGAATATCCTATGAGTTTGCTGTGTCTCCCCCCACATGTAGACATATTCCCCACCGTTGAAGAACTTCGCGGCACAACGATAGAATCTTGGGTCTGCCCGATAAACCTGCCAAAGCACCCGACTGGAATTTATTATGAAGAAGACGGGGAAGAAAAAGAACACGTCTACACAGTCGGTTCTTTAGTCCATTGGAAGGCGATGACCCCCCACAGAACTAGCGATATCGTCTGCGAGACAGGCGAATCTAGAATATCCTTCCATGCTCATGCTAGAGTAGAAGAGGGAAGAGTTACCCTGTTTTCCTAAGTTATTGATTTTATTCACTTTTTTCAAACTTGTGTTTGGACCCCATTTGCGGGATAATATCTGTAATGGTTAAGGAGAGTGATATGTCTAACTTTGTAGTGAATACCCCTGTGAGCGCGTACCCTTGTCAAGTGGAGTTCGACCGATACTTCCTGAGCGGAACTCTCGAAGGCACCACCCAAACTGACAAGATGGGTTTCATGTCATGGGACGATGCCTGCACTTGGGCGGGACTCGCGACTCAGAATGTGGACGTGGATTACGTGGTGCTTGAAATGCGTGATCTGAAGACTGGTAACAAGGAGAACTTCTAATGACCGATCAAATGAATGAAGCACTGGATAACCTCGTAGACTGGATCGTTGACGACTATGCTCGTCGTGCGCGACCTAATCCAGAGGACAGAAGTCAAGTTGACCTGTTCCACGCTGGCATCGACTTTGAAGAAGGGCGAAAGTACATCAAGGTGACCAAGAAGTTGGGCAACCAAACGATGGTTTGGGGTTTCATCGTCAAGGAAGACGAACCAGAGAAGGATGGCAAGGCGAACTTCAAGGCAGGAGATATTCTCAAGCCAGCAGGTTGGTCGGCACCAGCGCGCAACAAACCGCGTGGCAACATCCTTCAGGGTGACTTCTCATGGGTACGCTGGACTGGTCCAGAGTACCTGTAATGAAGAAGAAGGAGTATTACAAAGACCTTTTACTCTTGGGGTATGGGATAATCGCCTATGCCCTATTTTGCTCTGAAATACAATTCCCAGAACGCTCGCCAAAAAAGGAGTGTTCTGCGATATTGGTTAATGCCCCCTATCACATGAGGTGTGTTGAATGAAATTTTTGTATTTTGATTCTGCTTTCAGCAAAGAAAAAATAGTTGACTTTGCACCATCAGATAGTATAGAATATCCTAATTCTATTGTGGCGATCAAGGAAGGTCCGTTGTATATTGACGGAAAGTCTTTTAAGTCTGCGTTGATGGTTGATGACAACGATGTCCCGAAAATTTATTATATTTGGAACAATAGGAAACAAAAACCTATTGGACAAACTTTTAAGGAATCTGCATAATGCAAATGCTACGTGAAAAAACCGATTGGGCAAAAGCGAAGCACCGAGTGACCAACATGGATTACTTGTTGCAGGAAGACGGTCGCTTGATCGCAATTCGTAAGTTTGGTGATGAACATTGGCAGAAGTTCAGCGCACCCAAGCAGTTCAGCAAAAGGTGGCGGTCTTTTACCAAACTGAAAGAACCAATCCCCACCGAGTTCATCAAACCATTCACCCCAGATCCTTGGGATAATGTTTCCTACAATTCCCTCGAGGCATACATGTAATGAAAGAGTTGTATGTTCGTATTGAAAAGTGCAGCGACAGTTCTTATTGGTACGCTGATAAAATTGGTCAAGAATTTCTAATCCGTAACATCGGAAATACAGAGATGTATGTTTCGACAATGGATTCTTATAACACTGGCAATTATGTCCAGAACAAAGACGGCACGATCATAGAAGGAACCCCGAGTGATGCCTAGAGTAAAGAAGAAAGTAATTCCGCCCCCAGTTGATGTTCCAGGACGTAAGGTTTCTTGGTACCCCCCGAATTCTCCTTCGGATAAGTTGTATGGCGAAGTTGTCCATGTTGAATTGCGACCCTTTCCTCATCCTAAATATTACCGCATCCTGAAGACTTTTATCCACGTGATGATTCCCGATGGGAGAACCTTTGTAATGTCTGGCGAAGTCGAGGATCTTAAAAAGATCGGAATGATCGCGGAGACTACAAGCGAGGATTAATGTTCTGGGTAACACTCTTAACTTCCCTGTCGATTGCTGGGGTTGCGGCATGGTATTCTATTGTCGGACTCATGGCAATCTTTGCAGGTGCAGCAGTACCTATTGCCATAATGGGTGGAGTGCTGGAAGTCGGTAAACTTGTAACTGCCTCTTGGTTGCATTCTAACTGGAAAGGGTTACAACTTTGGTTGAAAGTTTATCTAACGAGCGCAGTGGTTGTGCTTATGTTCATCACTTCGCTAGGAATCTTTGGGTATCTTTCCAAAGCACACCTTGAACACTCAGTATCAGTAGGAGGAAACAATGCGCTTCAAATCCAGAACTTGGAAAGGCGAATTGCGAATCAGCAACGTGTTATCACAGATGCAGAGAGCGTCCTTTCTCAACTTGACGAATCAGTACAGACACTTATCGATTATGATCGAATCAGGGGGAAGGATGGTGCGATCGCGGTCCGCGAGGCGCAAAGAGGAGAGAGGGAAAGTCTTAACTCGCAGATCGATAATGCGATCCAATCTATCGAAGAAATACAAGATGCACTCGCTCCGCTCAAGCAAGAACAGTTATCTATTGAGGTGGAAGTTGGACCCCTAAAATATATCGCGGAACTGATCTACGGCGATGAAGCACAAGACTACTTTGATGAGGCGGTCAGGTTTGTTATTATCCTATTGATCTTTGTATTTGATCCACTTGCAATTGCCTTGCTTCTGGTCTCAACTCGAGACTTAAACAAAAAGAAACTCTCTAAAATGTTTTACGATGACGGCAACCTCAAAGTTGATCCGAGCAGGGTTATGGACGTTGACGAAATAATACCTAAAGAACAACCAATAGTTGACGAACCATTACGAAAATCGTTCCCAGATAAACCGAGCGCAGTAGATGACGCTGCCAATGTCATGAGCAAATACGAAGAGATTGAAGACCTTCCACCCGAAGAGGAGATGGAAGATATGGAAGTGATCGACGATGGGCATGGCATTGCCTTGGAAGAAGATCCAACTGAACCTATAAGGAACAACCCTTGGTTAAGCACTAGAGGTTAATTTATATTATGAACATATTTCCTGTACAAAAATCTCCTATTGCGTCAGCAATGGAACACGTCGACAAGCACGTGGTCAAGATGAACGTAGAGTATCCCCAACTCCTTTCTACTGCTCACCGTGTCATTGACGGTGAAGAATACATAGGCAGAGGAAGACGCGGGCAGCGAGTCAAACGTTGGCGACTTGAAGGTGACGATGAAGACCTGATCTATAAGGCGTGTCACGTAAGTCATCCATCTGCTATCTGGTGTCGCGAGAACGTCGAGCAGTACATGTGGTTGTACGAACTCTGGGTTGCTCTCGGCGAAGAGTATACATACAGATATGGCAAAGTGCATACGTGCCACCAGAAGTTGGCAGAGAGACTGGCAACTCCTCCTAGAGGACTGAAGTCAGGTAAGTTTAAAATGCCATATGTTGCCATGAAGCAGTTCCCGCACTGCATTGTAAAAGATAATGATGGCGAAGTCGACGTTGTCGAGTCTTATCGAAACTTCTACAAAGAAGATAAGGCAAGTTTCGCTGTTTGGTCAAAACGACCCACTCCTGAATGGTGGGCAACTCAAGGAGCATAAGGTGTCTGAATATCGTAAGGGTAACACTCGTATGTTTAATATTCGAGTCCCTGAGTACCTTCATGGTCAATTCAAGAAAAAAGCACAAGAGATGGATGTTACTATGGCAAACTTGTTAATTGGGTATATGGAACGAGTTGTCAATGGTGAAGAAGAGGCAATAATCAAAACCAAAGATAACGTTGAATTTGACCCGTTATCAGATATTAGAAACCAATACAAACATGGCGAAGATTTCTAATGACTTTCTCTGGCAAGAAAGAAAAGATTGGTCTATTCCATGTCCCTATATTTAAAAGGTCTCTAGATTTAGACCATAAACAGATTGAGTCGTATGTAAGAAATAAATTAAAAAACATAGAATCATACACCACATACTATGACAATAAGTATAATAAAGAAGTGGTGGAAGGTATGCCGTTCAGGAAAGAATTTGAATCAGCGGCAAAACATATGGCACTGGAATGGTTGAGAATGCGAGATGCTCCTGTTGAAAAATTTGAAAACTATGACGTGTACTACTGGTTTTCTGTATACACCACAGGAGAAAGTCATTGCCTGCACCAACATCCTGGCGCAGCAGTAGCAGGAACATATTACCCATACGCTGATTCAGATTCAACCCCAATAAGGTTCAGGAACCCAGCATTGAATACCATTATGATGTCGGAACCGTATGCTCCCCCCAACTTGACGCGATATGAACACCAACCAGAAACTGGAGACATTTTAGTTTGGCCACCTTGGTTAGAACATTCAATAGCAGTTCAAAAGAAAATACCGTATTCGCGGTCTAGGATAGCAATTTCTTTTAACTTTGGAAGACCAGTCTCTAGATGAAAAACGAACTCAATATTGAAGAACGGAAACAAAAAGACGGATCAACCATCTGGAGTTTCACCGGAGACAAAACTCCGATCAGAGCAGTTCTGTGTTTGTTGACACAAGGCGATGCTTTTGCTATTAATGAAAAGGGGACCGAACTCACTGTGCAAAGTCGACAACTATGCAAGGAAGATTTATTTTGTATAATCGATATGCTCGACATATATCCATTCTACCTCACGTAAGTTATTGATTCTATTAGGATTTTTCAGGGTTGTCTTTTGACTGAGTTTAGGGCATAATAGGTGTTCTGGTTGAGGAGAACGCCTAATGATTACAGTAGTAGACAACACCCTAACCGCGATTAAAAGCGAGATCAAGAGACTCAGAGCACTAGGTTATAAAGTAACCGAAGTAGAAATAGATTTTGGACTTATAGTTTACGAGGAAGGGGGGGTATAATGCCAGTCTACGGTTCAATGCGTCACGATTTCTCTGGTCGCAAGATCAAGAAAAAGAAAGCGAAAGGTGAAACGTTCAAGAAATATACACCCCCACCTTTTACTCCGATGCAGTCCAGTCCTGCACCGTATCGCCGCGATGAAGGTGTTGTGTATAAGTCTGCTGACAGCGCAGGCAGTGGCGTGTGTGCTGCCCCAGAGAAGAAACAATACACTGGCACTTTGGTGAAAGGTATTGGCACCATGCACAAGTCAAACGCTGTGCCGATTATTGACGAACAGCAAATGAAAGATATCGCTACAATGCGGAGAAACTAGTGAAGACTAAACTGACCAATGCTTATATGGAGACAGCAGAATCTTTTGCCAATTGCTCTACGGCGAAACGGTTGAAGGTTGGCGCGATTATTGTTGATCCAAAAACTGGCGCGATCATTTCTGTTGGATACAACGGAACACTTCCAGGCGAGGACAATTGTTGCGAAGAGCACGATGCTCAGGGCAACATTATGTGGACCAAAGAAGAGGTATTGCACGCTGAAGAAAACGCAATTGCCAAACTTGCGAGATCAAACTGCTCTGCTGAAGGTGCATTGATGTTTGTGACCCATTCTCCTTGCGTTAAGTGCGCGAGGATGATCGTTGCCAGTGGAATCAAGAAGGTTTATTATGGTGAGAAGTTTACAGGGCACATTGAGAGCGGCATACCTTTATTGGAAAGAAACAAGGTTATCACGCACCACGTTGATCCTGAATGGACTCTGCGCGGAACCAGAGGGCAAAAATCAGGATAGTATTATGAACAAGACATTCAATTTAAATTTGGTAGATTTGCCAAAGATCAAACGTGTTAATGTAGAGGGCAAACGCCACTATGTGATGGAGGATGGAACGGCATCAATTCCCTACCCTTCCGTCACTACCATTCTGAGTTCTTGTAAGAAAACCAAACGAGCATTGTTTGAATGGCAGAAAAGAGTAGGAAAAGAAACTGCGCAGAAGATATCCACGCAGGCATCTACTCGAGGCACGTCAGTTCACCAACTGATCGAGGATTATTGCCTGAACAAGGAGAGGGGAGAAGGCAAAGTGATGCCCAATGCTCTCGAGATGTTCTTTCTTTTGAAGCAAGTCGCCGATAAACGGATTGACAATATTCGAGTGGTAGAAGGTCTCATGTATTCGAATCATCTGCGTGCAGCAGGCACTGTTGACATGATTGCCGAGTTCGACGGTATTCTTTCTGTGATTGACTGGAAAACTTCCGCAAAGCGAAAAACCCGTTCAAGAATATATAATTACTTTAAGCAGGAATCTGCTTATGCTGTAATGTTTGAAGAGATGACAGGGCAACCAATCACGCAGTTGGTTACGGTAGTTGTCTCTCAGGAAGGAGAGTGTCAGGTGTTCATTGAGCACCGTGATGATTGGATCGGAGAGTTCATAGATTTAAGAGACCAATATGAGTTGGAATTACAGGGTATGTCATAGACCATCAGTTGTTGGTGGTGGGTTTCAAATACATGAAGTGTATTATGAAGAGGATGGCAGCATCAAATTCTATTCGGCGAATCCTATATCTGCGCATGGCGATATTTCTGAAGAACTTTATGAAGACATGTGTAAGATGATGGATGCTTTTGACAAGGATCCAATTAATCTAGATCATCAAGATTATCTGTTCAAGCAAAGGGAAAAGGTTAAGAAGAGGGAAGGGTGAGGTTACAAGGGCACGATGCAGGTTGTCCTGATTGGTCTATCGTCCACCAGATAGATGGGGTTGTAACCGAAGAGTGTGGGGCAGAATTGCCCCACGAGATTTATTTTCTAAGTTCTCTTATGTCCTCTTCATGAGACTTAGATCTTTCTTCGAGGCGACCAAGTCGTTCTCGAATTTCTGAATTGAATTCTTTAATATGACTATGATTTTCTATTATCCTTTCTTCGTTTGCTCTGTCGGATTCTCTCAGGTTATCAACCTGAAGATCGACGTAATTTGTCATGGCAAAAAATGTTGTTCCAAAGGCACCCAAGAACCCCACAATTATGGAAACGATGGTGCTGACTGGAAGTGGTTTTGAAGAACCCCTGAGAAGATGAGATTCTATCCTGTCGATGTTATCAGTAATCTGACGAATGTTTTGCTCGGTAGATTTGATTCTACCTTCGTGTGTATAAAGTTTAGTCTCGACTTCGGATATTCTTTCGTCCGTCATAAACTTTCCTCTTCTGGTGAAACGACCGAATCCATACTTATAACTAAATCACCTCACCACTTCTATTTATATAAATAATGCATATAACCGTAAGTTATTGATCTTATTAGGGTTTTTTACAGTTGTGTTTGGACCCCATTTAGGCGATAATATATCTGTTGGATAGGAGATTGTAACTATGAAACAGGCATTTTTATTAGCATTTTTGGTAGTATTTTCAGTTGGTTCCCTCGCCGAGACGCACGTCTTTAACGGGCAACCTTATGAGACCATTGAAGAGACGGACCTGAGTATTCAGGAACCCGTTGTCGTCAACGGGACTCTCTACGTTCCCCGTTCTTATCGTATGCGAAACAAACGCGACCCCAATATGGTCGAGCGTATTTTCGATTACACCGTCAAAACAGGCACACGTGAAGTCGAGTCTACGATCACCAATGCCATTGGTCGTCAGATCTACGAGGCAGGAAACAAAATGGGCGATGTTTTGGGAACTTGGTGAGGACTGAGAAATGAGATTATTATTTTCAAACAATATGCCGAAGTACATGCGAGTGTTCGCTCACTTCGCTGCTAAAGAAATCGGTCTTGATCGTCTCCGTGGAGATGTCACCATCGTCTTGAAACCCCAACTCGAAGGTAACTGTTTCGGTCTTTGTTGGGGCGACAACCGAGAAGCAGAGGTTCATATCGCAAGCAGGCAATGGGGTATGACTATTTCTAAAGAGGATAAACTCAAGACTCTTGCGCACGAACTAGTCCACGCCAAGCAATACTTGAAAAGAGAACTCCAAGCGTCTGATGTCGACGGATACGTTTCCCGTTGGCGAGGAAGGAACTTGTCTTACGACCCAAGGAACGAAAACGAAATGCCTTGGGAAAAGCAAGCATATGCGGTAGAGCAACCAATCTTTGACAAATGGTACAAGTTGACTGGGTATAAATAGATCCATATAAAAGGATCTGTAATGCCTACGTTCAAGTCAAGAGAAGAATTAAAGATACAATTGGACAAGTGCGGTTATACTGACCTTGCTGATGGCAAGACTTCAAAGACTGCTGTGGTTCAATTGCCGAAAGGGGGAGACCGAGAAGGTGTCCTCCGTCACGTTGCAGATAAACTCAAGTCATATGGTGCAAAGTATAATCCATCGGGTGGGCAATCCTCTGTTGGTCGCACCGAGTGTGCTGGTGGTTACTACGTTGAGTGTAAGATAAAAGGTGGCGGTGGTTCAGGCGCAGGTTCTGACATTACCGAACTCGCCGAATCAGCACAGTGCGTCTATCTCGCTGCCAAGTACAAGAAGGCAGGCAAGTACGATCATAAATCCCTCGCCGAGTGCAAGGCGAACTACGACGTTTCCGATACACTGAAGCGCATCAACGACAAGATCACCGACGACTGGATTGAATCTTCCAAACTCGGCGCAGAGATGATCGCGAAGAAGTTCCCAAACTCTGGTAAGAACTATGTCGCCCACCGTGGTTCGGCGTGGGTATCTGCGCTGGAGAATCACTGGAAAGACCTCAACAACGAAGCAGGCAAACCGTTCACCAACCTGAACAAGTGGTCGCCTGCTGATATGTATATCGTTTCCAGCACTGGCAAGAACATCGACCTGACCAAAGCGAAGACCCTTGTCGACCTTAACAAGATGATGCTCAAAGCATACAAGTCCAAAGACATCGTTGGTATCTCTCTGAAAAAGATGCGCGGTACTGTCCAGTTTAAAGAACTCAATATTACAACGGTGCGTAATCAGTACGAGTTTGTCAGTGCCACCACTGGTCTGCGTGGGTTTTTCCTATCTAACGACGGATACATTATGTTCAATGGCGGTAAGGCACAGTTCCGTAAGTTCGGTTCTACTTGGCAAGGAGAACTCAAGGGCAAGAACGCGAACATGGGTAAGGTTTCGGGCGGTCCAGTCGCTGGATTCGTCAAAGAGTATTTCAAGGTTGACTTCGTCCCGCAACGTGAGTTGCTGAAGCAAGACGATGCAACCATGGATCAATTCTACGAGTGGTATACTCAATGCGAAGATACTGCTGATATGGATAAGTACGAATTCTACAAAGAAGTTAAGAAGAAGGATCAAAATTGGTTCGTCTCGAAAATATTAACCGCGCAATTAATGGCGATTGTAGCAAACGCAACGAAGAAGCAAAGGAATGAATTTGTATCTGGTATGGTAAACTATGCTGCTTCCGAGTCTCAACTTTCAGGACCATATGCAAAGGTAATGTAATGGCACAGTTCAGTAAACTATTTCAGAGACTAGTCGGTAATAACAGTCATATCTATGAAGTTGTTATGTTATCCGACAAAGATGGTAATATCATCAACTCTTTTGGATCAGCATCTAATATCCCTATTGCTGCTGGCGAAGTAGACGGTTATTCTCATATCAACAAGTTCGGTTATACTGGCACAGATCAGAACGGAACTGCCACAGTTTGGGATGCAAACAACACCACTGCGATCTATCCTTATCCTGCTGCTGGAGTTGTAACGATGACTTCTACTGCTGGTGGGGATACAGGAGCAGAAGTAGAGATTCAAGGACTTGATGGGGACTATAACCAAGTTACAGAAAATGTCAATATCGGTTCGACTGGTGCGGTGACGTTTTCTCGTATCTTTCGTGCACGTATGACTAGTGTGAGCAATGCTGGTGATGTTACAATTAATCAAGGCGGTAATCTAGCAGCAAAGATTCTTACTGGAAACGGGCAGACTCTTATGGCAGTCTACACGATCCCTGCTGGCAAGACTGGATACCTGTTGAAGTTTCAGGGAAGCATGGACAAGTCAAATGCTCCAGTAAAGTTTAAGTTGTTTGCAAGACCATTTGGAAACGGTTTCAATCTGAAGGGGCAGTGGGGCACACAAGGTGGTAACTCAGTAGACTATGATTATCCTGTGCCTCTAGTATTTGCTGAAAAGACTGATCTGAGAGTAGATGTTGTAACAGGCGGCACCTGTGGTAACGGTGCAATCTTTGATTTGATATTGGTGGACAATAACTAATGGATTCTTTTTTGACACAACAATTTCTCTCTGAGCAGAAGAACACTCACATGACTCACATAGAGGATAAAGTCCTCTATGGTGGAGTTGATGGAACTCGCCAAGCAATCAATGCTTTACGTGCTCTTCGCGACATGCTTCAAGGAAAGCATAAGGGAGATATTTCTGTGAAGTGGGACGGTGCTCCTGCGATCTTTGCTGGCATCGACCCAAGAGACGGCGAGTTCTTTGTTGCCAAGAAAGGTATTTTTAACAAGAACCCAAAGGTGTATAAGACTAAAGCAGATGTTGATGCTGATACTTCTGGTGATCTAAACGTAAAACTCAATGCGGCACTCGAAGAATTACCAGCACTTGGTATTAAAGGTGTCATTCAAGGAGACTTCCTGTTTGGTCCAGGAGATATCCAAAACAAAAACATAGGAGGTGAAAAGTATGTTACTTTCCATCCTAACACGATTGTTTATGCTATTCCTTCTGGCAGTGAAGCAGCGAAACAGATTCGCCGAGCACGCATCGGCATTGTATGGCATACCACTTACAAGGGCAGTTCGTTCGAATCGATGAAAGCATCGTACGGAGTGGATGTCAGCAAATTGAAGAAGGTTAGCAAGGTTTGGTCTCAGGATGCAATGTTACGAAACGTCTCGGCGGCAACGCTATCTACAAAACAGACTGCTCTCGTGAATGAGTATCTTTCTAATGCTGGTTCGCTTTTTCAGAAGATATCTGGTTCGGTCCTCCGACAATTAGAAACACACCCAGAACTACCGCAATTGATCGAGCAATATAACAACACTTTTGTTCGTGCTGGGAGTATCATACCAGATTCTCGTCGCCACGTAATTGGACTACAGCGTTGGTTGACGGACAAGTATCAAAAGGTTATAGATGCTCGCAAAAGCGAAAAGGGAAAGGCAGCACAGAAACAGAAGAGGGACGCACTTATGTCTTTCTTCTCAAAGAAGAACACCGCTGCTCTTATAGCGATGTTTGAATTGCAACGCAATATAGTATTAGCAAAAATAATTCTTATAAATAAACTCAACGACTTGTCGAATATAGACACGTTCGTAAAAACTAGAAAAGGGTACAAGGTAACAGGACAAGAAGGTTTTGTTGCCATAGATACCATTGGTGGTGATGCGGTGAAACTAGTTGATAGGATGGAGTTTTCCTATAACAACTTTTCGCCCGATATACTTAAAGGATGGGATAAACCTACAAGGAAATAGTTGTGGCAAAGAAACCACTATCGTTCAAAGACTTTCTGGTAGTTGATTACCTTCCAGGTACTGGGGACTACATCAGTTACCAATCCAAAAAACGTCACAAGCAGCAAGGTGCTGGTTCTAACGCAGAGTATGCTTCTTATCAACCTGAAGGTGAAAAGGTTGAAGAAGCATTGTCGCACGCACAGCGTATAAAAGCGTCTATTCGAATGAGAAAAATGAAGTCCCGTATTAAGTTGGGAAGGCAGCGTGCACTTAGAAAAACGCCAGACATGTCGGTTGTAAAGAAACGTGCTAAACGTCAAGCAAGGTTACAACTCCTGAAAAAACTCACTAGGGGTGTTAGCAAAGACGACCTATCTTTTCAGAAAAGAACTGAGTTAGAAAAGCGACTAGATAAAATGAAACCTCGAATAGACAGACTCGCTCGAAAACTGATTCCTGTTGTTCGTAAAAAAGATAGAGAAAGAAAGGCGAGTAAGGCAAATAAAGAATGATTAATTCTTTCAAAAATTATCTAGTCGAAGAAGACAAGGTTGCGTATTTCACGTTTGGGAGAATGAACCCCCCAACCGTTGGTCATGAAAAACTTTTAGACAATCTTTCCAAGAAGTCGGGCAAGAACCCATACTATGTGTTTTTGTCTCAATCTCAAGATGCTAAAAAGAATCCTCTAAACTATACAGCAAAAGTAAAGCATGTGAGGAAAATGTTTCCGCGTCATGCTCGCAGCGTGTTGATAAACAAGAAGGTGCGAACTGCCTTTGATGCTGCTTCGTATCTGTTTGAACAGGGATTCAAAAGCATTGTAATGGTTGTTGGATCAGACCGAGTTAGAGAATTTGAAACTCTTCTCAACAAGTACAACGGTAAAAAGGGCAATCACGGATTCTACAACTTCAAGTCTATCTCCGTTGCTTCTGCTGGCGAGCGCGACCCAGATGCCGAAGGCGTTGAGGGTATGTCTGCTTCTAAACTTAGAGGGTATGCCGCAAGTAACGACTTTGCCAATTTTTCTCAGGGTCTTGGTTCATCTTTGAATAATAAAGATTCTAAGAAGTTGTTCCTTGACGTTCGCTCTGGCATGGGTATAAAAGAAGAATCAGAGTTTAAACGTCATGTAGAACTTGAAACGGTTTCTGAAACTCGCGAGAAGTTTGTCAAAGGTGAACTGTTTGATCTAGGAGACACCGTTGTTGTAAAAGAATCTGAAGAGGTTGGTGTAATAACTCACTTGGGTAGTAACTATGTTGTTGTCCAACTCGGCGAAAATAAAAGCGTTCGTAAATGGTTAGATGCTGTCGAAAAACTTGACGAAGCATGCTGGCAAGGTTATACCCAAAAGGGTATGAAACCTAAAGGTGGTAAAATGGTCCCTAACTGTGTGCCAGAAGAGGACAACACTAAGGTTAGGCAAGACTCTGACATCAAAGACCGTAAGGGTTCCCAACCTGCAAAGTATCACAAGGGTCTCTCTAAGGCGATGAAAAACCGTCGCGACGCGCACTTTCAGAAAAACGCGAAGAAAAGCGATAGCAATCCAAGCGCATACAAACCTGCTCCTGGAGACGCAAAAGCAAAGACCAGACCTTCAAAATATACGAAGGCATTTAAGAAGATGTATGGTGAAGAAACTGCTGCTTTCGATGCTGCTAAAGAAAAGATCAAAAAGGAAAAGCAAACGGATAAATTGAAACACGACCGTATGCTAGACCGAGCAAGACTCAAAGATACAAGAGCAAAGAATAAGGCGACCAATGTTAAAGTTTAAAAACTACTTAGAAGAGGACGCTGGATCTTCTCTGGCAAAAAAAGCAGATAAGTCAGGTATTTCTGTCGGAACTTTGCGTAAGGTTTACAATCGTGGCGTTGCTGCATGGAAGGGAGGTCATCGTCCTGGAACTACACCACAGCAGTGGGGTCATGCTCGCGTCAATGCGTTTATTGTCAAGAAAAAGAAAGGTGGTCTAAACCACGATAAGGATCTCGCGTGAGTAAGTATTCTCCGCAAAAACATGAGTGGGGAACAGATGCTTCTACCAAGCACGCAAAAGAATTGACTCCTGGAGAGGGGAAAAAGAAAATGAAAAGGTTTAAGCAGTTTTCTGAGGCAGAGTATCAGGGCAGGGAAGTAACCCTGAACAAACCAATGGCGGGAGACGTGAAGAAGTCTAAGGTCTATGTAAAAGATCCACAAACTGGTAATGTGAAGAAAGTAAACTTCGGTGACAAGAATATGAAGATAAAAAAGAGTATTCCTGCTCGACGTAAGTCTTTCCGTGCGCGTCACAATTGCGACAATCCTGGACCAAAGACCAAAGCAAGATATTGGTCATGTAAGGCGTGGTGAGAACTTGGTACGCAAAATGAAAAGAGACAAATCAAACCCTGTGGCAAAAAACCTAAATAAATATAACAAACCTGCTACGCATACAGATAGGAAAAAGGCAATGAAAAAGGGAGAGGTCAAGCATAAGAAGAGCATCTTGAAGGATGACGAGCAGCAGACCGATACTAGCAATCGTACGAATGCAGCTGCAAAGAAACCTCAAAACTATGTCGACCCAGAAACAGGCAAGACTAAAGTTCGCATGGTTCCCGTTCACAAAGATGTGCAAAACGAAAAGTTAGATCCTTCTCAGGGTATTAAGAAATACATCGACGATTTTCAAAAGTCTGATGCCCCTCAGTTTCAAGGCAAGTCTGCTGAGAAACGTAAAGAGATGGCAATCGCTGCTTATCTTGATGCCAAGCGTGGCACTAAAAAAGAGTCTGTTTCTGAAGGTGCTGTTGCAACTGGTACGGTGCGTAAAGAAATTGAAAAAGCAGGCGGAAAAAAGATTAGTCAAGACAACAACCATATTACCTATCATATGGACGGCAAGAAGCATAAGGTCCCTCATTACAAGAATTTTGTTTCTAGCAAAGATTATGAGGCACATCGTGCTAAACTTGGTGAAGCATACAACCCCCGCGCTGCTTCTGCCCTAAGTCATGCGGCAAATAAGATGTATGGTCGCGGTCACCCTGAGCAAGACAAACCTTCGGTTGGTGTTGCCAAGAAGTCCAACAAACCATCTTCAAAAGCAGATATCTTTAGAGCACTTGATAAGAAGTATGGCAGTCCTAAGAAGAAGACTGGGATATATGCTAAAGAAGCAGTAGATCCTGCTGATACTGGCGGGGCAGAAGAAACAAATATGGCAGTAAAACAGATTGCTGCTATGCGTCACTTCCTTGACGGAATTGAGTCTCGTGTCAAGAAAGAAGGCGATATGGAGGAGTGGTTTCAGAACAAACTCACCAAAGCAAACGACTATCTCAAGACGCTATACTCATATGGTAAGGGTGATGTTGCTGAATCTGT
>Ga0222718_10001359_pt1 | contig 23650 bp, 23 predicted proteins | sample C33_27DmetaG_FD_165045 | JGI IMG/M metagenome (GOLD analysis project Ga0222718, IMG submission 165045) | Estuarine water microbial communities from San Francisco Bay, California, United States - C33_27D | ecosystem: Environmental > Aquatic > Marine > Unclassified | place: USA: California...
CCCTGGATTCCCTGTCGCCGTTCACGGGAGACCTGCTCCGATCCTGACAACCACGTAGACGCCATACAGGACGACGAGAGTAAGGGCTTCATGTCGTTGCACACCGCGGCGCCGGTGGAGGAAAAACAGGAGGACGCCCGAGAGGACGAGCAGCGCCGGCAAATCGAAGAAGATGGTCTCCGCTTCTACGCGGATGGGGTGAATCATTGCGGCGAGCCCCACCGGAATGAGCAGGTCGAAGATGTTGCTGCCGATGACGTTTCCCACCGACATACTCGCCCGCTTCTCGATAGCTGCGCGTAATGACAGGGCGAGTTCAGGAAGGCTGGTCCCGACACCGATCAAGACCACGCCGAGCATGGTCTGCGTCACCCCAAGCGTGTGCGCGAGACTGACCGCCCCGGTCACGACGGCGTGGGCACTCATGGTGACGACTATGAGCCCCAGGGCGATTTCAAGGAGTGGCGGCATTCGGGACTTGATCGCATCGATCGCTTCGAGTTCTTCCGCATCGAGTGGACGCCGGCGTCGCTCACCAAGGAGGAGACTCGCCAGGTAAATGCCCCACGCCAACACGAGCACCGTGCCTTCGACCGAGTTCACCGATCCGTCCCAGACCACAACGGCGACCGCCGCCACGGAGAGAAGAAGTACGGTGCCGTCTCGGCGGACCATGGTAGGCGCAACCGGTAGGTAGGTGACAAGGCCCGCAATCCCGATCACCAATGACCCCTGGGCAATCACACTACCCAACGCAGACCCTACGATCACACCCGACGCATCGATCCCACGTAACTGCTGCAGGCTTCCGCCTACTGCGACGACGACCTCCGGCAGATCCGTACCGAGCGCGAGGATCGCAAGACCGACAAATCCTTCTGAGAGCCCAAATCGCTCGCTAAGCCGAACCGCCCCGCTAACCGCGAACTGGGTACCGATCCACAGTCCGAGAACGCCACCGACGAGAAGGATGAAGGGCATTTATCGGCCGGCTGGCTCGCCGTATGGAAAGAGGGTGGACAGATCGACGTTCTCGTAAGGCAGCGCATCGAGGTACGTCGTCCCGACGAACGGGCCCGGGGCCTCGACCACGACGATGGTCGGGGCGAAACCGGTCTCGTCGAAGCCTCGACGGAAGTGCACGCGTGACTTCACCACAAAGACGTCGAACTCGGATGGATCCAGCGGGCCGAATCGAAACGCCTCGGGATCGGTGATCTGCGTGTACGCCGGCACGATGATGACTGCACTTCCACTGCCGTACCGAACGACCGCCACCTGGTCGTAGCCTCGCCACGCACCGAGGTAGGCCAGTTCGCCGATGAGACGGGCCGGAGAGCCACCCGACGGTGTGAAGCCACCGATCTCTTCATCGAACGCGTCACCCGATGAAGCACCTACCGCAACAAGGCGCTCGAGTACGGTGGGATCACTGATGGCGCCATGAAGCACTCGCTCGATGCCGGCTGCTTCGAACGCTTTGAAAATATGCGTGGCGTCGCCGGGGCGATCAGAGTGATCCCCGACGGCCACCGGGATCTCACCGGACCTGATCGCGGCTTGAACCTGGCGCGCAGCGTCTTCCGGGAGCGGGTAGCCACCCACAGCGAAGTCCTCACGGACCCGCCAGATGAAGTCATTCATGTCATCCGCGATCCGGTCAGCCAGAACCTGATCTCCATTCGTCATCACGTGTACGGTGGCACCTACGTCCGGGACATCGGACCACGGGTAGCCGTAGAAGACGCTCACAAAGGCATCATCCTCACGGGACTCCCAGCGACGTGCGCGTTCCATGATGTCCATCGATGGCGACTGGCCGGTCCACTGCAATACCGTAGCAGTGATCACGCCCGGCTTCCGCGTCGCAGTCGTGGGCATGTACGTCCCCTTCATGACCCGGTGCACTGCGCGAGCCGCTCTTCCCCCCTGTACCGCCGCGTCATAGTGCGGATACCGCTTCGTCACGAACGCGAAGTCGGCGTAGCGGAGAAACTCCTCATCCTCGTTTCCGTGAAGGTCGAACGTGCCTGCAATCGGAACGTCGGGACCCACCACTTCGCGAAAACGCCGCGCGATCTCCGCTTCAGGACGGGGGACGTCGCGCACCGCCATCGCTCCGTGGAGCGCAAGGTATACGCCGTCCACTGGCATGGCTGCCCGAAGGTCCTCGATCATTGTATCAAGAAACCCCTCGAAGGCGTCACGGGTGTTCCAGCTACGCGACGACCCACCGAACACGCCCGACGGTGAACGCAGGCCGATCAGCTCGATATCGCCATAGTCCCTCGCCTGAGCGACGAAACCGCTCACGTAGGAACCGGAACCGAGTACCTCATCTCCCTCGAGTCGGACGCGCCAGTCTTCAGCCGAGATGTCACCCCCCGGACAGAAGGTGCATGTCTCATGCTGGAAGGATGCGACAACGACCCGATGCGAAGCCGTTGTGGTATCACCACCGCACGCGGCCAGTGCGAAGCAGCCCAGTACCGCGAAGCCTCTGCGTGATGCCGCTGGAAGGCCGCCTGGTTTACCTGCGAACATGCCCATCCATTCTCCCGTCGTAGAATAAGGAGGCAAGTTGAGGTCGCAGCTTCCAGGCCGCCAACAGATGGCAGTCTTCCTGCGACGCTCGTCGTGATGAAGGTGGCGGATGCACCCAGTCCAGGAAGGCTCTTGCACACGACGCAACACAAAGGCTGATTCCGGCATGCCTGAATCGATACGCTGGACCCGACTGCTCCTGACTATGACCCTCCTTGGCTGCCGATCAGACGCGGCACCGGAGGATCGAGCGGATACTGGAGCCCTCGACACTACGGTCCTCGCGCCTGCGTTCACTCGCATGCAGGAGAGTCTCTTTTCCGCCCCCGGCGCGCAGACCAACGCCTGGGCGGACTACGATGGCGATGGAGACCTCGATCTATTCATCGGCTTCCGCGGAGCGCCCGACCGACTCTACCGGAATGATCGCGGAAGCTTCATCGACGTCGCAGCCGAGGTAGGACTCACGATCGACGAAGAGACGAGAGCGGTCGCCTGGGGGGACTACGACCGGGACGGTGACCCCGACTTGTACGTCGGATTCGCCGCACTCGGCATCAGCAATCGTCTGTACCGCAACGACGGTGGCACCTTCGTTGATGTGGCCAGCGATGTGGGGGTCGGTCAGGGAGGAACCACACGGCAGCCCGCCTTCCTCGACTACGATGGCGACGGCGACCTCGATCTCTTTGTGGCCTTCCGCGATCGGCCGAACACGTTGTTCCGCAATGATGGCACCGCGTTCACGGACGTGACCGCAGAGAGCGGCATCGGCGACGATCGGCGGACTGTGGGTGTGGCCTGGTTCGATATGGACGGCGACGGCGACCTCGACGCGTTTGTCGCGAACCAGAACGGCGACGAGGACGGATTCTTCCGCAACAACGGGGACGGGACCTTCGAGGATGTCGCGGCCTCGCTCGGCATGCACCAGCCCGGCCGGGCGAACGATCTCGGGAGCGTCGGCACCGCGATCGGTGATTACGACAACGATGGCGACCTGGATCTCTTCGTTGCGTCGTACGGGCCCGATGTCCTGTGGCAGAACCAGGGTGACGGGACCTTCGTCAACGCAGCCCCGGGTACTCCGCTCGCGGGAGATCACCACTCGGTCGCTGCGGACTGGGGGGACATCGACAATGACGGCTGGCTCGACCTCTACGTGGACACGTTCCTCTCTTCAGAAGCCGAGGCACGTGACTACCTCTTCCGTGGCGGCGCATCAGGGTTCGAAGACGTGCTGACGGCGGCGATGTTGGAGCGAGGCGCGAGCCACGGGGTCCGCTTTACCGACTTCGACCTCGACGGAGACGTGGATCTCTCACTCACCAACAATCACGCCCAGGGCAGTCATCCGCTCTACCGGAACGATCTCCCGTCGGACCGGGCTACGCGCTCCCTCCAGGTCGCCATAGTCGACCAGGACGGCCGCTGGGTCCGCGCCGGCGCCACCGTGACCCTGCGGCGTGCATCGGACGGGTACACATCAGCCCGCATCATCGACACTGGGGGAGGCTATGCTTCCCAAGGTATGGGGCCCGCGCATTTCGGGCTGCCGCCAGGGGTGGGACCGGTAAGCATCACCATCGCATGGTTCGAAGCCGGGGAGCGCCGAACGACGACAGTGTCCGGCGTAGCGCCCGAAGCGTTCCGGACACGGTGGCTCACGCTGCAGCTGGGTGTGGACTGAGCCTCACCCTGAGGCCATCGATTGCTTCCAGGCGTCGTAACGCATTCGAAGGGTGCGAACGGGGTTGGCATCTTCCTCCCGCGTCGTGTTGGCAGGCACGACCATCAGGTAGAGGTAGTAGTCTCCGTCGTTGTAGGGTGACTCCATATCCTCCGGATGGTTCTCCGCGAACTCACCCAACGCGTCGTCGGGATCGGCAGCGAGCAGGTATGAGACGTGAGCGGTCTTCCCGTTGCACGGCGTCGCCTCCGGAAGCGGTTCACGAGCGCAGGTACACCGCACATCACCTCCACGCGCATCCGCGATCTCCATCGCGAGCATGACCCGATCCAGCATGTCCGACGGTCCGTGCTGCATGATCGTAGCGGCAGCAGTCAGTGCCTCCTCGGTGGCGATGATGTTGCCCTGCACCGACCAGAGGATCCCGTCGTCCGACTCACCCTGGATGTCCATCGAAACGGCACCGTTGCCAGCACCCGACCGACCAGCCGTACGGCCGCTCATATCGATGATACCGAACTGCCTCCGTTCAATGTCCTCATCGTCCTCGAGCATCCGGATAATCTGATCGGGATCCGTTCCGTTCATGAGCTCGCGATAAATGAGCTTCTGATTCTCATGCGTCCGATCTACGCCGGCCTGTGCCGCGGCAACACCAACACCGGGGACCACGACCGCCTGAAGCTGCTTCAGTTGATTCGGTGCCGTCGCAGCGCAGGTTGCTGACGAGATGACCATACGCCCGGTGTTTCGGTCGATGGCAATGATCGACCACGTGGCGGAAGCTGGCGCCGGAAACGCGAGGGCGATGAACACAAAGAGCAGGACACGTCGCATGAGCTGGATCTCGGATCGGTGGGTGACCGCCACCTGACGGTCTCCCACGAACGTGCCCGACGCCGGGGACCCCTGTCAAACGACGACCCTCTGCCGGAACCGGCGGATCCGACCGGGGCTATCCAACGCATGAATCTCTTACGCATTGCATCGACTACAGCGGCCTTCGCACTGCTCGCGGCCCCCGTCGCGAGCCAGATCGCCCCTCAGCCTCTCGAGACTGTTCGCAACTTTCAGGTCGTAGACGAAATGCTGTCTTCGGCCGGTCAGATCGGGTACGACCAGATCCCCCTCCTTGCCGAGCAGGGGTACGACGTGGTTGTGAACCTCGCGATCGCAGACGAGCGCCGGAATGGTGAGGAGGGGTTCCTCGTCGCCCAGAACGGCCTGACCTACGTCCACATCCCGGTCGACTGGGAAAGCCCGCAGCTCGACGACGTCGAGATGTTCTTCGACGTCATGCAGGCGAACGAGGGGCGGAAGGTCTTCGTCCATTGCTTCGCGAACATGCGCGCATCGGCCTTCGTGTTCATGTACAGGACGCTTGTGGAAGGCGTCTCGGAAGCGGAGGCGCTCTCGACCATGAACGAAGTCTGGGATCCCGGCGAGCTCGATCAGTGGGCTGGACTCATTCGACGCGCCCAGGCTGAGCTGAACCGCAACTGACAGCCGGTGGGGCAGCCATCTGACCCACCCTGATCGTAACCCTAGGGGGCGTTCCTCGTCGCGGTGAACGAGCCGGTCAACATTCCGTCGGCGATATCGATGGTTCCAGTCAATCGGCCGTCATCACCCAGCGTGCCGCGGTACACGACCCCGACACTCTGCCCCTGAAGGCTGGTGTCGAAAGAGATCGTGACGGCGTTACCGTCCACGGTCCCCGAGACATCCTGGTCCCCGAGTGCATTAGAAGAGTAGTGCCCGGTGAGCACAGACCCGTCCTGCTCGAGCGTCATGGACGGCGACGTGACACCGTTGTCCGTCGAGACCGAGAGCGTCCAGCTTCCGGCCACGTCGGCCTGTGCCTGAACCGTTCCGGGCGTAGCCATCGCGCTCAGCAGGCCAAGCAGGAGCACGATGGAGGATCGAAGATGTGAGGATCTCATGTCTGTACTCCTCGCTACGTGGCGTTCCTTGTTGGGCACGCTGATTCCACGGCGTTCGCTGAACTATACGTAGTAAGACATCCGCATCGCTAGTTGCCAAATAGTCGACCGAGGAGTTGCGCGAAGAAGCCCAATCCAAACAGACCCAGCATGAAAAGCACGGCCCCCACCCCGGGCGAGGATCTGGCAGCGACACCAACCGACAGACACAACCACCACGGGCTGCACGCCGCCTCATACACTCCGAACCCCGGATTGGACCCGTAGTTGTTCGGAATCGTGACGCGCACGAAGCGCACGGTGCCCACGATCATGCCAATAGAACCGATGACAATGAGCGCCCATGGCGTCCATGGCGGCAAGCTGTTCAAGGGGGCTCCTTGGTTCGAGCGGTCACAGGTGACACCCTGACCTTTGACGCAGCCGGCGCTCGAGCGCAATCTGCCAGTTATGATACGCATAAGACCGATTGATCCGCGACCGATCAAAAGACGCCCCTTTCGAGCAGTCAGCCTCTCTGCGATCGCACTGCTCGTCACCGCATGCGCACCCGCTGAGCCGGACCAGATCGCCACGGCGGAACCTGTCGAAGCTGTACTTCCTCTGATTCCCGCTAGTGCGACGCTCGAGCGCGCCGGGGAACTCCTGATGGACCCAACGGCCGAGGGGATACACCCGGATCCGCGCATGGAGGAGATGATCAGGCTCGGCTTCCAGATCCATCAGGACCCGCAGACCTATGCGTCGGAATTCGTGGGAAACGACCTGACGTGCGGGAACTGTCACCTCAATGCCGGACAGCGTGATCTGGCACTCCCGCTCGTCGGTGCGGCCGCGACCTTCCCGCAGTATCGCCGGCGAGACGATCGGCTGGTCAGCCTCGAAGATCGGATCGGAGGCTGCTTCAAGCGCAGCATGAACGGCACCCCGCCGCCCTACGACCACCCGGTCATGCTCGCGCTGGACGCGTATCTGAACTGGTTGTCCAACGGCTTTGCGATGGGCGACCGGCCCGCGTGGCTCGGGCAGAACGAACTCGCCGTCGACGTGCGCATCCCCATCGAGGAGCTCGATGTCGACCGTGGCGAAGAGCTTTACAACATGCAGTGCGCCCCGTGTCACGGTCTCGACGGACAGGGCATCGACCTGATCCTCGCGAAACCCGGCCCGCTCTGGGGGCCGATGTCCTGGAACGACGGTGCCGGAGCCGCTCGTATCTGGAAGCTGGCCGGGTACATCAAGTACGCGATGCCACTCACAGCCCCGGGTACGCTGACGGATGAGGAAGCCCAACTCATCTCGGCTTACGTGAACTCCCACGAACGCCCGGCCTACCCCGACAAGGAGTCGGACTTTCCTGATGGAATCCGACCCGCGGACGCGGTCTACGACACGCTCGTCTTCCCGACGCATCCGCTCATGAGGGGAGGCGACGAAACGCGGTAAAGCCGAACTCGTTTCGCAGCAGTGTGTCCGTCGTCGCCTTTGCCAGACCAGGACGACCCTGTACCCGCATTGTCGCAAAGCCAGGCGGGCGGTAGCCTAGCTCCACTGACCCGACCCGGAGATTTCATGACTGTTGTCCGTCGTTTCGCACTGACCTTCGCCACGCTCGCCGCTCTCGCCGCGATGGCATCACCCGCATCCGCTCAGGCGGGGTCCTTCGGCAACTCCGTCATCATCGACGGTGACGCCCTGCTGATCGGCGAGCCGAACAACAGCTTCCGGCCCGGCATGGTGTACGTGTACGGCAAGACCGGAAGCGAATGGGCCGAAACGATGATCCTTACCGCTCCCGATGCCGAGCGCGCGGATGGATTTGGAGCCGTACTGGCCCTCGCAGACAACACGCTCTTCGTCGCGAACCGCGGCGGTGCCGTGTTCGCATACGAGCGGAGCGCGGCGAGCTGGTCGTTCGACGCCATGGTGACGGAGGATGCCTCGGCTGGCCTCGACGCCCGGTGCGACTTCAACGGGTACTGCGGCGTAGACTACGGGATCTCACTCGCGGCCGACGGTGACTGGCTCCTCGTCGGGCACGCGCACGTGACCACTGATCGCACGCGCCTCCGTCCGCGTCAGCGCACGGCAACGGACGACGTTCCGGACGAGCCGGCAGGAGAGGTCATCGCGTATCAGCGCAGCGCGGACGGCTGGACGGAGCGCCAGCGCTTCTCTTCACCCGCCGAGGCGAACGCCGACGGCTTCGGTGCAGCCATCACGTTTGTCGGGGACCGACTCCTCGTCGGAGCCCCGGGTGCGACGAGCGCAGACGGCGTCGACGGTGCGGGGCGGGTGTTCGAATTCCGCATGGACGGCGGCGGATGGCAGCATGCAGGTGAGCTGACCGTCGACGCGAACACGGATGCGACTTTTGGGGCACCGATCGTGGCCCAGGACGACCGGGTCATGATCGGTGCACCGTTCGACGACCAGGGCATGGGCGCCGTGTTCGTCTTCGAGCGAAACGGCGACTCCTGGTCAACGGTGGGACGTATGGGTCATCCCGAAGCCGAGGAGGGTGACGTGTTCGGCGCCGCCATCGCCGTGGACGGTACGGACGTGTGGATCGGATCGCCGGTCACACGTGGCCTCGAGACCGGAGAGGCCTTCGTCGCAACCGCGGCGGGGATGCAGCGCTTCCGGTTCACGGAGGAAGAGACGAACAACGAAGATTCGTTCGGCCACCGTATCGTGGTCTCGAATGGCGTAGCGGCCGTCACCGCCAGCGGTCTCGATCACCAGGCAGGCGGCGTCTTCGTGTACGAGCGCGGTACGGATGGACAGTGGGGTCAGTCGCAGATCCTGTTGAGCCCACCCGATCAGATGGGTGCCGTTCTCGGTGAGGAGATCCGCTGCTCGGAAGAAGGCTCGGTCGACATCTTCGAGTGCACCGACGTCGAACTGTATGCGTACGTGCCGACCTCACTGCTCACCGCGCCCGAGGACGCGCGCGGTGTCCGTGCGAATGACAACTGGGGCTGGACCGATCCGGAGACGGGTCGTGAATACGCCCTGGTCGGTCGCAACGACGGCACCTCGTTCATCGACATCACCGACCCCATGAACCCGGTGCTCATCGGTGACCTCCCCAAGACGTCCAATACGCCTCGTTCGCAGCTCTGGCGGGACATCAAGACGTTCAAGAGCCATGCCTACATTGTGGCTGATGGTGCGGGCGCGCACGGGATGCAGATCTTCAATCTTGCTCGTCTCCGGGACGTCATGGATCCGCCCGTGAAGTTCGACCCTGACGTGCTCTACCGTGGCGTTCCGAACAACGTCGTAGAGAGCAGCCATAACGTGATCATCAATGAAGACACCGGCTTCGCGTATCTCACGAGCCGCGGCTGTTCGGGTCTGCACATGATCGACATCAACGATCCCCAGAACCCGGACTTCGTCGGGTGCTCCGAGCCGGGAAGCACCCACGACGCGCAGTGCGTCGTCTACCACGGGCCCGACGACAATTTCACCGGGCAGGAGATCTGCCTGCGCATGTCGGGCAACGTGTTCCAGATCTCGGACGTCACCGACAAATCAAACCCGGTCGAGCTCGCGAACGCCTCACATCCGAATCCTGCGTACATGCACCAGGGATGGCTCACGGAAGACCATCGCTACTTTATCATGGACGATGAGAGTGACGTCATCGCCGGTAATGTTGAGACGACGAGAACGCTCGTCTGGAATCTTGATGACCTCGAAGATCCGGTACTCGCGAGGGAGTTCTTCGGATCACTCCCGGCGAGTGCGCATAACCTGTACGTGAAGGGAGACCTCACCTACCAGGCGAACTACAACTACGGACTCCACATCCTCGACATCTCCGACCCGCTCAACCCGGTGGAAGTCGGCATGTTTGACACGTCCCCGTACCGCACCGGTGCGGGCTTCGGTGGCGCATGGAGCACGTATCCGTTCTTCGACAGCGGTACGATCATTGTGACAAGCATGCAGGAGGGGCTCTTCATGCTGAAGAAGCGAGTGCGGCCGATCAGCTAGGCAAACTCGGTACGCCCTCGGATCCCCCGGGGCGCGCTGCGGGTAGGTGGTGCCGAAACGTGGTTGGCTCGTTGACGACGGGCGGGCCGTCAGATCGAAGCTGTCCTCCTGGATGAGACGCACATGAGCATTGCCGTTGGCGACACCCTGCCCGACGCCACTCTGCTTCGCATGACCGCGAGCGGACCTGAACAGATCCACCTGAGGGAACGCATCTCCAACCGCACCGTGGTGATGGTCGGGCTTCCGGGCCCGTTCACCGACACGTGCACGGATGCGCACATCCCGAGCCTCCTTCGCTCTCGTGACGAGCTTGGTAAGCACGGCGTCGATGAGGTCATCTGCTTTGCTGTCATCGACTCCTTCGTGATGAAGGCATGGGGAGAGTCGACCGGCGCAGAGGCTGGTGGTGTCACGATGCTGGCCGACTCCGCGGGCGAGCTCACCAAGGCGTTGGGACTGGACTTCGATGCCCCGGTGGTGGGCTTCTACGGACGCACGACCCGCCACTCCATGCTCGTTGAGGACGGGGTCGTACGTATTCTGCGGTTCGAACATTCCCACGACGCGTGCGATCTCACGACCGGTGACGCCATGGTCGACGCGATCGCTGAGCTGCGCAGCTCCTGAGTACGTCGAGCTGAGCCCCATCGTGGCCGATCGTGTGGCTGTTGTCGGTGCGGGGCTGTCCGGGCTGGTCGCAGCCCGGAACCTCCAGACTGCGGGTCGAGACGTTGTTGTGTTCGACAAGGGTCGCCGCCCCGGTGGGCGAGCCAACACACGGGAGCACGACGACCACCGCTTCGATCACGGGGCCCAGTTCTTTACGGTTCGAGACGAACGCGTGCGTCCACTGCTGAACGAATGGCTGGATGCCGGCGTGGTTGCGCCCTGGAACGGGCGCCTCATCCGGGCCAGCGGCTCCGAGGTCGAGCCGGCGAAAGAAGCTGCCCGGTATGTTGGCGTCCCCGGCATGGTGGACCTTGCGCTCGCACTGGCGTCGGAGCTGGACGTACGAACAGGAGTACGGATCGAGACACTCCTCCGAAAGGATCGTGCGTGGTGGGCGACCGATACCGACGGCGAGAATCACGGTCCGTACGATCAGATGGTGATTGCGGTACCCGCGCCGCAAGCCGTTCCCCTCCTCGAAGCTGCGCCAGACCTCCGATCGAAGGCCGAGTCCGTCACCATGGCCCCCTGCTGGGCGGTGATGGTCGACTTCGACACGCCCACAGACCTCGACTTCGACGGAGCCTTCGTGACCGCGGGCCCGATCTCCTGGATGGCAAGGAACAGCAGCAAGCCAGGTCGGCCGCGTACCGAAGCCTGGGTCGTGCACGCTGCGCCCGAGTGGACACGTCAGTACTGGAATGTGGATCGATCAGAACTCCCGGCGTTGCTCCTCCAGGAGGTAGCCAACCGATTCGGTCGGTTGCCGCCGGTCGGCTTCACGCGAGCTCACCGATGGGGCTATGCCCTGACCGAGGGCTCCACTCCGGGTGAAGTGCTGACCGACCCGGAACTGGGGCTAGGCGTCTGCGGAGACTGGTGCGTTGGAGGCCGGGTCGAGGGCGCCATCGTCAGCGGCATCGACGTCGCTCAACGGCTCGGTTAGCTCGAGCTTCCTGATCAGGAGCATCAGCGCAGTGACGGCAAGGAAGACGCTCCCGGCCATCGTCGGGATCGAGACAAAGCCGAACACGGCGAGATAGCGACCGGTGCACGGTGCGCCGGTCGCGCACGTCCCCACGTCGAGCGTCGGCTGCCACTGAATCGTGACATGGTAGATCGCGATGATCAGGCCGATCGCGGAAAGCGGGAGCGCGTATCTCCAAATGGCGGCGTCCCTGCGCAGTACGGCAACCCCGAGCACGATGACCAGGGGATACATCGCAATGCGCTGGTACCAGCAGAGTGAGCAGGGGACGAGGCCAACGACCTCGGACAGGTACAGACTCGACATCGAGGCCACGAGCGTGAGTGCCCAGGCCCAGACGAGCGGGTGCTGCTCCTGACCTTCCAGCGCAGAGACGACCCCGGAGCGGGCTCCGCCGAATATGAGGAGCCCAAGGAGTGCCAGCCCTCCGGCGAACACTACGATCGCGAAGAAGCCAAGCGTCGTTACGACGGTCGAGTACACCCCTATCATCCCCTTTCAGAGTCATTGCGACAACGGGCCACACGTTCGGCGATCCGTGCACAGATGGCAATCGAGCGGCACTATCCGGGTGTGGGTGAGTAAGCTGACAATCCGCAAGTTCCCCCTGCTCCGCCCATTGGTTCCACGGGAATGTCTGCATGAGTGACTCATCATCAACCGGGATCCTGGCGATCCCCCCGAGTCTCCTCCTCGTCGGAGGTCTGGCCTGGGCCGGTAGTCAGGGGGGATCGCTCGTGGCGGGTCTGCCACTCTTCGCACTGTGTGCTGGGTTTGCCCTCGCCGTGCAGTGGATCGCGTTCGTACCGGCCTACGCGGCCCGGACCGAACGCTTCTACGACCTGACCGGCAGCCTGACCTACCTCAGCGTGACAGCGATCGCGGTCGCACTCGGGCCCACGCCCGATGTGCGATCCGGACTCCTGGCTGCACTCGTCGCCGTCTGGGCAGCTCGACTCGGGACGTTCCTGTTCGCACGTATCCGTGCCGATGGGAAAGACCGGCGGTTTGACGCCGTGAAAACCTCGTTCGGTCGATTCCTGCTCGCGTGGACGCTTCAGGGGGTGTGGATCTGCTTCACTGCGGGGGCCGCGTTGGCCGCGATCACATCAGGTCGTTCGGTACCGATGGGAGTACTGGCCTGGCTTGGACTGGTGGTGTGGATCACAGGCTTCGGCCTGGAGGTCGTGTCGGATCGTCAGAAGAGCCAATTCCGCGAGGACCCTGCCAACAAGGGACGCTTCATCTCGACCGGCCTCTGGGCCTGGTCGAGGCACCCGAACTACTTCGGCGAGATCGTTCTGTGGACCGGCGTGGCCCTCATCGCGGTTCCCGCACTGCAGGGCTGGCAGTACGTGACACTGATTTCACCGGTGTTCGTCACGATTCTGCTGACCATGGGCAGCGGGATTCCACTGCTCGAGGAACGGGCAGACGAGACGTGGGGGGGGCAGGCGGACTACGAGAGGTACAAGGCTTCGACGCCGGTCCTGGTGCCGAGACCGCCCGGGCGCTAGGCCTCCCGGCCCGTCCTGAGGTCAGCCATCGCTACGTGTTCCCCGCTCCATGGACGACATCTGCTCGTTCATGAGCAGCTGTAAGAGTACGGCTGTCCGCGCCTGCTCGCGCTCGGTGAGGTTGTCCAGAAAGCGATCGGCCGCATGCATCCAGGCGCTCATGTCGTTCGCACTCGCGGCTGCATCCAGCTCGGACATGATCTCTGGACGATCTGCCGGCAGATCCTCGGTCCCCGTCCATCCGCGAGCCTCGTTCACCTGAGCAGCGATGGGGTTGTCGTCGGGAACGAGCGCGAAGGCGACCTGCTGGATGGTCAGTGCCATCTGCGGGTCGGCCATCCAGCACGCACTGGGCGGGGTGAGCTCCGCCCCGTGGAAGGGCAGCCAGAAGTTCAGGCCGGCGAACGGGCCGTTCGACGACGGCACGAACCAGACATGCAACATGTGGAGCGTCTGCCCATCGGGGGCGAACTGCGGGTGATCGTGCCAATACGCGAGATCGCTGTCATACGGGATCGGCTCGTTGGTGTCCGGAACATCGACAAATGCATACGCAGCACCGACCAGCGTGGGCTCCCCGTCTACCGGGGCGAACATCAGGTGGTCCGGCTGTCCGACGTGAATGCCATCCCGGCTGAACTCGGAATGCACATAGTGAACACCCATGCCCGGAATGTCGCCAAGTGCGGGGCGGAACCCCGCCGCGATCGCCGCCTCTGGCGTCGTGAGATTCGTAACGGACTCGCGCGCCTCTTCGAACCGTTCGCGATCGAGCACGGACAGGCCACTCCACGGCGGAGTTGCGAGCGTGGCACAGTCCACCGCCGGACTGGCGTGGTTGTGCGACGCCATGTCGTGATCCGCCTGCGCGGAGCTGGCGTGCGGGGCAAGCGTCGCTCCCACGAGGGCGATCCCGAACAACGATCCCATGCGGACCATGACACACTCCTTTGCTGCGGCACGTCGGTCGGCGTCCAGACCCCGGGGAGCCGGACTGCTCCGTGCATCAATGTGGTGGTCCGGCACCCACCTCGACAGGGAGCGGCGAAACAACGTCATCATTGCATTCCACACCCATCCGGTTGTTACGTACAAGAGGCCCGCACGGGCCTCGCTATGCCCCCCCGGATTCGGTGTCTCAGCCTTGGTCTTGATCGGAGCTCGAGGCGTCGTGCGCACACCCGCGCGAGGTCAGTTTCACTGTCCTCACTGCAATGCCGCGCGCACGTACGCCCACAAACATGTTCAGAGGATGTTCGTGGTCCTCTACGTGCCTGTCGCACGCAGGGGCACAGGACGAAAGTTCGTGCAATGCGGCTTTTGCCGTCGGGCGTTCTCGCTCTCTGTGCTCGACGCCGAGCCACCCGGACTGCCCAGTGATGTACACGTGCAAGACGACGATACGGCCCAACACCATACGGACCTGAAGGGTGCAGCCGCATCGACTCTGCTCGTCTGGGAGAGTGAGGACGAGTAGGCCGAAGCCACGTCAGGACATCAGGTCGTCTTGCTGAAGTGCTCCATGATCGCCGCCGCGTACTTGATCCCCTGGAGATACTTGTCGACGTGAATGTTCTCATCCGGGGCGTGAAGATTGGCTCCTGGGTTCGCGAAGCCGGTCAGGACACAGGGAATCCACACGTGGCGCAGGATCGCACCCTCGGCCGACACGCCGTTCACGACAGGTAGCTCGCCGTACACTTCGGTCGCGGCTGCGATGATCGCCTGACTGATGTCCTCTTTGACCGAGATCTTGTAGGGCGGTTCTGCGCCGTCGAACGCTTCGACTTCGATGTGGCCGAAGCCGTTTTTCTCGAGGTGCGCCTTGAGCTTCCGGATCGCGTCAACTGGCTGGATGTTCGGGATGAGCCGGAAGTCCATGCGGACTCGGGCCTCGTTGGGAATAATCGTCTTCCGCCCGGGGCCGGTGTAACCGGCAATCATCCCCTGGATATTCGCGGTCGGCTCGTACGTGCGGGCCCGAATTGCGTCGACGCCATCGCGCCCGAGTGCGAATTCCGAGATGCCCCACTCATCCTTGAGGGCACCCAGGTCGACCCGTGCAGCCTTGTCGGTGAGTTGCGCCTCGTCGTCGGGGCCGAGCTGCCAGATTCCCTCTTCCCACCCTTCAATCAGAATGTTCCGATCGCGATCCAGAATCGTGTTCAGCGCCCAGATCAGTTCCCACACCGGGGACTCGACCAGGGGGAAGTTCAGAGAGTGCACGTCCATCTTCGCGCCGCGCGCGATCAGCTCCACAAACAGTACCGACTTGAGGCCGAGGGAGACGTCGGGAACCTCTGTACCGGTTTCCATGGAACCGTCGAGGCAGTGCATGCCGTCCGCCTTCAGCAGTTCCTCGTTCTGCTCCGCCCACGCCGCCAGGTTCGGCGAACCGATCTCTTCCTCGCCTTCAATGAGGAACTTCAGATTGACCGGCACCTCGCCCCGGACCTCCAGGAACGCCTTCGCTGCCTTGTTGAAGGCCAGGACTCCGGACTTGTTGTCCGTGGAGCCACGGCCATACATGACACCATCGACGATCTCTCCGGACCACGGACCCCCGTGGGTCCATTCGTCGAGGGGCTCTGGCGGCTGCACGTCGTAGTGTGAGTAACACAGGATGGTCTTGGCTGGCTTCTTGGCCTCGAGGTGCCCGAACACGACGGGCGGGCCCTCTGCGAGCTCGTGGAATTCAGCGGGCAGGCCATCGTCATGCATCATGTCTCGAACGAGCGCTGCGCACTCCCGCAGCCCGACGTCCTGCGCAGAGATCGAGGGCTGCTGAACGAAGCGTTGGAGGTCGCGGACACACTCGTCGGCGTTCGCGTCGATCCAGTCGTAGATATCCTGCATGCTCATCGCTGATGCTGCTCCTGTGAAAGTTCCCACGCACTCAGTCGCTGACCGGACAGATGCATGGGACGGGTAGCTAGGTATTCGAAGGCCGGGGCCAACTCGATGGGATCGACCCACTTCTCCCTGAGCTCCGGCGGATAGGTGATTTCGGACATGGGTGTGCGCATGTACATGCCCGGCGTGACGGTCACGGAAAGAATGCCCTGAGACTCTCCCTCCATGGCGAGGCACTTCGAGAAGCCCTCGAGCGCATGCTTGGACGCGCAGTAGGCCGTCTCGTCCGCGAAGCCCTCGATTCCTGAGCGAGACGAGACGAAGACAAGAGCCCCGCCAGACTTTTGCATGTGGGGCCAGACCGCCTTCGTGAGCTGAAAGCCCGCCTGAATGCCCACGTCCATGGTGGCCTGAAAGGCCTCCAGGCTGACGTCGGCCAATGGCTCGACGCGGAGGATCGCCGCGTTGTGAATGACGGTGTCGACAGGGCTCGAGATCAATGAGTCGAGCGCACGCTGAGTCGCACCGGCATCACCCAGATCCACGACGACAGTCACCGCGCCGGGACAGGCAGACGCGGTCTCGGACAGCCTCTCCTCGTTCCAGTCCATCAGGATCAGTCGCGCGCCACATGAGTGGAGGTGTCGGGCGATGGCAGCACCCAGGCCCTGAGCCGCCCCGGTCACGAGGACGTTCTGGCCCTCGACCTCAAACACCGGCCTGCGTCTCCTCGGGGCGAATCCAGCGACGCTCGGACCCCGACATCTTCACGGCGTCCAGCACCATTTGGTTCGCGAGCCCATCAGCGAACGTGGCGCCGTGCTGAAGAGCCCGCTCCTCCTGAATCGCACCGCACAACTCCCGCATCAGAGCGACGACCGAGACGTTCCAGATCCCTGCGTTCACGCCCGGCAGGTCCGCGTTAGGGTCGGCGACCGTGATCTCCTCGAATTCTCCTCCGGCCCGGGCAAAGAAGAGCCGCTCGTCATTGTTGTTCAACGTGACGGTACCCTCGGAGCCGAAGATCCGCGTGGCGTTGCCCATGTTGTGAGCGGCGACACCCGACATGAACACCTGTGCGATAGCCCCGGACGCCATCTCCGCGGTGAAGTAGGCCACGTCGTCCGCCGTCGCCGTCCACGGTTCGCCGCTCTCGCGGTCGCGGCGATCGGGCACCATGACGGGTGCAGCGCCCGTGATCCAGGATACTTCCCCGAGCCACCAACGAAGCAGGTCCACCTGGTGACTTCCGTTCGCTCCCAGGCGACCTCCGCCCTTCTCCGCCAGACTCCACCAGTCTCCCTTCGGCCGACTCGCCGGATCGCCCCAGGTCTTCCCGACATTACTGATGTCTACATGCCGAATCTCACCGAGCGAGCCATCCGAAATGAGATCCGCGACGCGCATACGATTCGGGTTGAAGCGCAGCTCATGGTCGAGCATATGGATGCGGCCCGAGGCCTCGGCGGCAGCCAGCATCGCCGCCGCCTCGCCTGCATCCATGGCAGTCGGCTTGTCGCACAGCACGTGTGCGCCGGCCTCGATGGCAGCGAGCGTCTGAGGCGCATGCAGGAACGTCGGAGTCGCAATGCACACGAGATCAAGATCGTGTGCGCCCAGCATCGCCTCCCAGTCATCGTATGCGTGAGGCACGTCGAACGCGGACGCAGCGGCCTGAGCACTCGCCATCCGTGCGGATGCCAGAGCGACGACCTCGGCGTCCGGTACGTGTCGCAGCGCCGGCAGGAATGCCGCCTTGGCGAAGCTCGCTCCGATGATTCCAACCTTCATGCGTTCTCCAGTAGAGGATCAGGTGCGCTCACGCAGCCGCGGATCGAGAAAGTCGCGGAGCCAGTCGCCCAGGATATTGAAACTCAGGACCGTCAACATGATCGCCACGCCCGGGAAGACGGCGAGCCACCATTTGTTCGCAACAAGCGTATCCCGACTCTCGGCCAGCATACTGCCCCAGGTCGGGACGTCCGGTGGCACGCCCAGGCCAAGAAAGGAAAGCGCCGCCTCCGAGAGGATGACGCTGGCCACGTTGAAGGACGCGATCACCGTCAACGGGGCAAGAATGTTCGGAAGGATTGTCCGGAAGATGATGGAGAGGGTGCTGTCCCCCATGGCCCGAGCGGCTTCCACAAACTCCTTCTCGCGCAGCGACAAGGTGTCCGCGCGCACAATACGCGCATACGTCACCCACTGCCCGACACCGAGCACGAGAATCAGATTCCACACACCTGAGCCAAGCACGACCAGGAACATGATCGCGAGCAGGATGAACGGAAATGCGAGCTGTATGTCACCGAGGCGCATGATCAGATCATCAAGCCAGCCGCCGAAGTAGCCGGACAGAAGACCAGCAACGATCCCGATGGTGCCACCCACCGTGATGGCCGCGAAGCCGACGGTGAGCGAGACACGGGCACCGTAGAGCAGCCGTGAAAAAACATCTCGGCCCAGCGCATCCGACCCGAGCAGGAAGACACCGCCGTCCGGTCCGGCCGTCATCGGGTCTGCCAGTCGCAGCACGAGGTTCTGGCGGTTCGGATCGAAGGGAGCGAGCCAGGAGCCCAGGGTCGCCGCGATCGCCGCAACCGTGAGGAAGATCACGGCGAATACGGGCCACCGGGCCGCGACCATGACGCGAGCCGCACGACGTAGCTCACTCTGGGGACCGCTCCCCTTCGGGTTCTCGAGCACCGCGACGTCACCCCTCACCTCACTCATCCACGCCCCCCGTCCAGTTTGACCCGAGGGTCGAGACGGACGTACACAAGATCCACCAGGAGGTTGAGCACAATGAAGATACTGGCCAGCAGAATCACGCCGGCCTGAACAAGCGGGATATCTCGCTGATTGATTGCTGCGAAGAGCAGGCGTCCGATGCCCGGGTAGCTGAAGACCGTCTCTACCACGACCACGCCTCCCAGGAGGAAGCCGAACTCCAGCCCTATGATCGTCACCACCGGAAGCCACGCGTTACGCAACGCATGGTGCACGAGAACCCGCAACTCCGCGATGCCCTTGGAGCGCGCCGTTCGGACATAGTCTTGCTCGAGAACTTCCAGCAGTGACGATCGGACGAGGCGCGTGTTGCGCGCCAGAGAGTAGGTGCCGACTGCGATGCCGGGCAGAACGAGGTGGTAGAGCGTACGGGGGAGGTTCGAAAACGCGACGCCGAAGTCCCCGGCAAGGAGTGGCTTCAGGAACGGAACATTCCCCGAGATCGGAAAGAGCCTGATGTAGAGACCGAAGAAGAGGATCATCATGATCCCCATCCAGAAGCTGGGGATCGACTGCCCCACCATCGACATCGTTGTGATCGAACCGTCCCAGGCAGTACCTCGATTGATTGCTGCGAGCACACCGAGTGGAATCGCCAGGATGAGGGCGAGAATCATGGCGAAGAGCGTGAGTTCGATGGTCGCGGGAAGCGCGTCCAGGACGATCTCCATGGCCGGCTGCCGATAGGAGAGCGACTGGCCAAAGTCACCCCGTGTCAGGTCGCCTACGAAACCGAGATACTGCTCGTGAAGCGGCCGATCGAAACCCAGCGCCCGCCGGGTAGCCTCGATCTCCTCCGTCGACGCCCGCTCGCTGACGAAGAGATACGTGGGGTCACCTCCTGCCTGAAGCGCTAGAAAGCTGACGAGCGTCACACCGATGATGACGATGATGCTCTGGAGCAACCTGCGGACGATATAGGCACCCATTCGCGGCTAGGCCTCGGTCCCGATGTAGGCAGCCGTTACCGTCAGGATCATACTCACCGGAGGGAGGCCTCGAAGATTTCGACGTGCTCGTCTCGACGAGCAGTCCAGTCAATGCGGTCCGACACCCCGTAGAAGTCCGGCTGGAAATACAGATGCAGCCACGGTCCGTCATCGTAAAAGACCTCGAGCATCTCATCGATGATGACACGCTGTTCATCGAGATCGTCGGTGTTCACCATATCCGGCCACCGATCAAACCAGCGCGAATCACTCCAGTGCGTGTAGTTCGTACCGGAGCTGACCCGCGCGATATCCGTCATGTCGTAAATCGGACTCCACAGCCCTCCACCCGTACCGAGGAAGAAGAGCGGGCCCATGCTTCGCTCACGAAGGAGCGGTGTGTAGACCGACGCCCACTCCATGAGTTCAAGCTCGATATCGAGGCCGACATCCTCCAGGTACTGGACGATGGCGAGTACGACGTTGACGTCGTTTACGTAACGGCCCTGACCCGCCTGCATACGAATGAAGAAGCGCGTACCGTCGTCTCCCCGAGGCCAACCTGCCTCGTCGAGGAGGCGCCCCGCCAGTTCCGGGTCGTACGGGTACGGGGTCAGATTCGGATTCGCGTTCTGCGGATTCACGAGACCAGTAGCCCGTTCACACTCCACGCTGAGGAGCTGGCGACAGATGGTCGGGACGTCCACTGCATACTGGAGCGCCCGTCGGACGTCGGGATCCTGAATGGCATCTCCACCCGGCATCGCCGCGTGCTCAGCCGAGAGGTTGTAGCCGACATACATGCGCCGCGTACCCGACACGACCTGGACCGAGGCACGGCCGGATTCGTTGATGGTCTCTACCTGCTCGGGAACGACGTTCGCGATGATGTCGACATTTCCGGCAATGAGCTCAGCGGTGCGGGTCGAGGCCTCCGGGATGATACGCCACACGATCCGCTCGAAGTTACCGGGCTCGCGGACCTTCTCGAGCACTACTTCCGAGCCGCGGGTCCACGAGGCGAGTCGGTACGCTCCAGACCCGATCGGATTCGACGCGGCCTCGTCGAGGCTCATGCGCTCGTAGGCATCCTTGCAGTAGACATAGACCTCCGTCATGAGGCCGAATGCAATCGGATTCTTCTGCGCGATATTGATCTGAACGCGCAGATCGTCGAGAGGCTCGGCGCTCTCGAAGCCGATCGAAGAGAAGACGAAGCCCGGTGTGTTGCCCGTGAACCGGTTCGCCGGATCAGCAATCCGGTTGAACGTGTAGGCGACGTCTTCCGCGGTCAGCGCTTCACCGTCGTGGCACGTCAGCCCCTGGTTCAGCGTGTAGACGTAGGCCGTACCGTCATCTGAAATCTCGAGCGTATGCGCGAGCTCCGGGATGTGTTCTCCGTCGGGACCCAGTGTGAAGAGAGCCCCGAAGATATGCCGGGCGATGTTCGCATTGTCCCGGCTCGAGATCATGCCGGGTTCGAACGTCGTGATGTCGGCACTGAGTCCGACCACAATGGTATCGTCCGACTGCTCTGCGCAGCCGGTCAGCAGACTCATACCGAGAACGCAGGTAGCCAGGGCCCGGATGGGTGCAGTGTGACGCTTCATGGGCAGATCATCCTCGATGTTCGTTGAGACGTACGGTCCCCTCGCCGGACGAGGCCCGGATACAAGCCTCCACCATGCGAAGGGATGTCAGGTGGTCGGCTCCGGAGCACGGCAGAGCCGTACCGTCTCGGAAGTGGCCGACGAAATCCTCCAGGAGCCCGCGTGCATCATCCACCCAGGGCTCTGTTTCACGAAGCGGGACCGGGGACAGTGCTTGATCGTCGCGCAGGGCATAGGCGAGATCACCGAACATGTCGCCCTGAACCGCGATGCCACGCTCGCACTCGGTCCGCCACTCGAAGCCCATCTGCTGCCAGTTGCCTGCCCATGTGCCCTGATACGTGACCTCGACACCCCCCGTGAAGGAGATCAGAGCGCCGACGTTCGCGTCACTCTCATACATCGACCACGACGGGTTGAAGGTACGCGCTGACACCTGGACCGGCTCCGCATCATAGACGAAACGCATCAGGTCGAAGTGGTGAATGGACTGCTCCCAGAGCATGGGCTGAGCCATGGTCAGTGGATACTTGTTCAGGCGCGGGAGATGCCCGTCCCGCCATCGTTCGTAGGTGAACCGACCGAACTCGGGCCGCCCCAGCTGATCGACCGAGAAGAGCTTCTTGAGCGCCTGTGTTACCGCGAGGTAGCGGAAGTTCAGGCCAACCGCGAGAGGCACACCCGCCTCGTCCGCCGCGGCGACGTGCGCCTCTGCGTCGGCGAGAGTGTCGGCGAGAGGCTTTTCGGCGAGGATCGCCAGGCCCGCCGTGCATGCAGCCGCGATCTGAGCGTGCCGTCCACCGGGGGGAGTGCAGAGGAGTGCCACGTCGGCATCCACCCTGCTCGCGACGTCATCCAGCGTGGGACCACAGACTGTTTCGGGCGCATCCAGGGCAACCGCAGCCAGCCGATCCCCATCGGTCTCGACAAGGCCGACGACTCGGCAATCGGGATGCTCTTCGAGCACCTGCCGCCATGTGCGTGAGCGAGCGCCAAGGCCCACAAGAATGAATCGGAGCGGTGTCATGCGGCCGCCTCGGTCTCGACCAGTGCGCGGATGCCGGTCACGGGGTCGGTCCACGTGACATCACGCACCGCAGGGAGGTCACTGCGGGTCATGGGCGGCTTGACCGGGGAGCCCGCCGGTACCGTGAGGATCTCACCACGACCGACTTCCTCCACGATCAGGGCCGCCAGCTCAGCATCACGAGCGATGTATGGACTGCCAAGATGAATCGGCCGATGCGGGGACGGGTTGGCAATCAGGCGCTCGAGAGCCGGCGCGAGGTCCTGTGTGAAGGTCCACTCCCGTGCGGGGTCGTCAGCACGCACTTCGAGACTCCGGCCTTCGTTGGCAGCCGCCATCCACCGCGCGACCAGCGAGACGCCGGGGCGCGTGGAACGGATGACCTCACCAGGGCCGAACAGGTAGCCCAGTCGCACGACATAGGTGCGAGCCAATTCTTCATTCCCCCATCCTGCGGTCAGCACCTCGCCACGGAGCTTCGCCGTGGCGTAGGCCGAGGTTCCGCTCGGCACGAGATCGTCGGTCAGTCCGTCATTGGCGTCGTTCGCGGAAAAGACACCTGACGAGCTGACGAATACGAAGGCATCCGGCGAGCGTCGCGTGGCAAGCCCAAGCGCCTTGGTCAGCAGGCTGAGATTCTGCGCCTCGTAGTCTGCGGCCGTAATTCCGAGCGTGGCCGGGTCCGTCGTGATCCACGCGGCATGTACGATGACGTCCAGCTCCGGGAGCTCCCCCCATTCGCTCTTCGCCAAGTCCATGACCAGGTGCTGGATATTGGGGTGCGCCGGACTTGTGTCGAACGAGCGATCCACAGAGAGCACCTCCCACCCCAACTCCGCGAAGCCGAGCGCCAGCGCCCCCCCGACGAAGCCCCCCGCGCCGGTAATCAGGATCCGCGACGGTTTCACTGTGACACCTGCGCGATGTTCGACGGATCGACGTCCGCGATGCTCACGGGATCGAAATCCGCAAGCGCATCCGCATGCTCCGCAACCAGACGTACACCGGTCTCGACATCGCCGGATTCGAGCGCCTGAACGATCGGCGGGTGCGTACCCGCAATGTCTACGAGATCGACGTCC
>Ga0222718_10001361_pt1 | contig 23647 bp, 14 predicted proteins | sample C33_27DmetaG_FD_165045 | JGI IMG/M metagenome (GOLD analysis project Ga0222718, IMG submission 165045) | Estuarine water microbial communities from San Francisco Bay, California, United States - C33_27D | ecosystem: Environmental > Aquatic > Marine > Unclassified | place: USA: California...
TTGAGGGGTTAAGTATTTTAATAAGGTGAGGTAAAACTCACCTTTTTTTATATTTATATGTAAACAACAAGATGAAAGAGAAGTTAATTAAGTTATTAGAAAGTAACGATACTGAGGATATATATAATTTTATCAACTTATATTTAAACGGTGATTCAGATGAATTTTTTAAATTAATTGATAAGGTCGGTATTATCGATGATGATAAAATATACGAATCATTAATTGAGAGTATGCCGATGACATATTTGTCCCACAAATATAATTCTAACCCTAAACAAACTGTTAATTATATTATTAACGAATACTTTGGTGATATAAAAGAAATCAATGGTCGTTATATTTTAGAGTTGGGTGAACGTGAAGATTTATCCTTGTTCTTTAAGAACGATGGTGGTCGAGATATAAGTTCAAAAGAACTCGCAGAACAAATATTAGGTGAAGATTGGTTTGAACCTTTTTACGACTCATTACAAGATGTATACGATGAAGTTATTGAAATATTAACACCTGAAAATCTTAAATTATTAGCCGAAAAAATTAATGCTGAATTGTCGGGTTCTAAAGTTGAACCTGAAACTTCATTATTAGGAGACATTGCCGAAGACCAAGGTCATCCTGATTATGTCGAACTATCAGTTGATTTATTGTTAAACACAATATTCGAAGAAAAAGAATCTACAAAATATATTCTTAACCGTGAAGCGGTAGACACCAGTAATGAACTTTATTCTCTATATCATAACGCTTACAACACTGCGTATGTTGATGAGAAATGGGAGCAAGTATCCAATGAATTAAAATCACTTCTATCGATAGATAATATAGGTGAGTGGCAAACTAAAACGGTTAAAGGTTACGATGGTAAAGAAAGAAAGATAAACAATTACTTTATCGATGTGACAAATATTGTTGATGAATCAATTAAAGAAACATTAGATAGTAGATATGTTGACGACTACCGTAATGAATTTGAATATTATGGTAGTTTTGAATCTTTTATTGAATATATTATCAACGAAGATATAATTGAAGGTGGTAGTATTTCAATAGGTTATTATGATTACCCCGACTCTAGTAAAGTTGATGAATATATTAATGACTTATTTGGTGATTATCTTTAAGATTTATTCTTAAATTTAGTTTCTAAATCTTCCAACTCACTTTCTTTAATATCCAATATTCTTTCTTGTTCTTTAATTGCTTCAAACAATAAAGAAATCATCTCTTTGTATCTTACTTTATATCCTATTTCTTCTGAACCAACAATCAATTCAGGTACATATTCTTGAACTTCTTGAGCAATAACACCAATGTCCTTTCTACCACCTTCTTCTAATACTTCACCATTAATACCTTCAGTTCTCCAAATAAACTCAACACCTCTCATGTTTAATACTCGGCCTAAAGAATCAGACATTGGTTGTACCTCAACCTTAAGTCTCTTATCTGACGGTGAACCCGCTGGTCCGATAGGTCCTTTGTAACCTTTAGGTCCTGACCCTCCTGTCGTTCCTTTAATACCTTTAGGTCCTGTTGGACCTGTTGCTCCAGGCTGACCTTTAAATCCTTTCGGACCTTTAATACCTTTATTACCTTTATAACCTTTAGGTCCTTTAAGACCTTTCCTACCTTTAGGACCTTTATCACCTGCTGGTCCCTTATCAGTAGACGCTGGCCCGTTTGGTCCCTTAGGTCCTTTTAAACCTTTGTGACCTTTAGGTCCTGTCGGCCCTTGTGGACCTTGGAAACCTTTAGGTCCTGTTTCCCCTTTATCAGGATTAGACTCACCACCTGGCCCTGTTGGACCTCCAGGTCCTTGTGGTCCCGCTTGCGGTCCTTGACTACCTTTTGCACCTTGTGGTCCTTTATAACCTTTAGGTCCCTTAAAACCTTTTTGACCTTTATTACCTTTATCACCTTGACCACCCGTGTTACCTTTGTCACCATTTTGTGGTCCTCTAACACCTTGTGGACCTTTTGGTCCGTTGGCACCTTGAGCACCTTGTGGTCCTCTATCAGTAGACGCATCACCACCAGGTCCTTGGTCTCCACCTCCACCTTGCGAAGCTTTTGGACCTGTAGGTCCACCTGCACCACCTGCTTCTCTTGGACCTTTATTACCAACAGGTCCTCTATCTGTAGAAGCATCACCACCAGGTCCTTGGTCACCTCCACCACCTGGAGCAGCTTTTGGACCTGTAGGTCCACCTGCACCACCTGCTGCTTGTGAACCACCAGCACCTGTAGGTCCTCTATCTGAAGATGTTTCACCTGCAGGTCCTTGGTCACCTCCACCACCTGGAGCAGCTTTTGGACCTAAAGGTCCACCTGCACCACCTGCTTCTCTTGGACCTTTATTACCAACAGGTCCTCTATCTGTAGACGCTGGTCCTTGTGGACCTTGGTCACCTCCACCACCTGTAGCTGCTTTATCACCATTTGGTCCGTTATCACCACCACCTGCTTGTGCACCCATATTACCTTGAACACCTCTATCTGAAGATGTAGGTCCTCTTTCACCTTTATCAGCAGTAGGTCCTTGGTCACCAGGACCACCTAATGCTGGTTGTGGCCCTTGAGGTCCTTTTGGACCTTTTAGTCCTTTCTGACCTTTATTAGTACTTCCAGGACCTTTAGTACCTATTGAACCTGGTTGTACATTTGTAATTCTTAAGTTAACAACACCACTATTAACGGTATAGAACGAACTATCCAAACGATATGTTAATCCTGTACCAACATTTACACTTCTTAATAAGTAATAATCATTAGCACTGTTATCATAATAATAGTAGAATACAAAACCTACTGTGGCATCATACCAAATATAGAAAACGTCATTGGTATCATAACTACCGAAATTACCTCGGCTTGCACCACTTTCGTAAATGTTAAGACTACCACTAGCCGCTGGATAATAGGCAAAATCAATACCCGTATATGAACGACTAGCCGTTGGGTTCTGACTAATACCAACCATTCGATATGTGGTAGTATTATTTGCTTTGAACGACACAATTAACCTACTGTATGATTGGTCTGAATATACTTGTGTGTCCCATTCATTACTACCTGCAGTTTTGGTAACAGAATAAACATTACCAATACCAGATGTGTCAGTTACTGTTAATTCATTAGATGGGTCAGAAACCATAGTGAAGTAATCATTTGGATTACCTTGAGGACCTAAGAAACCTTTTTGACCCTTAAGTCCCTTATATCCTTTAGCACCTTGATTACCTTTAACAGTTGATTGTGGTCCTCTTTCACCTTTTTCAGTATTTTGTAAACCTTTTGGCCCTGTTGGCCCCGTAGGTCCTTGTGGTCCTTTCGGCCCTTTAAAACCTTTAGGACCTGTTTCACCTTTATCAGTACTACCAATACCTTTATTACCTAAAGGTCCTTTAGTACCTTTTGGACCTGTTGGACCACCATCACCATTAATACCTTGTGGTCCTCGTGGTCCCTTACCACCTTTCTGACCTTTATCAGTACTTGCTGGTCCCTGTGGTCCTTGGTCACCTAATAAACCTTTGTCGGTATTTTCAGGACCTGTAGGACCTTGTGGACCTTGGTCACCACCTGGTGATGAACCTATACCACCTCTACCACCAACAAATCCTTTAGGACCTTTCAATCCTTTTAAACCTTTAACACCTTTATCTGTGTTAGTATCACCAACCTGAGCAACAGGTCCCGTTGCACCTGCAGCACCTGTCGGTCCTTGTGGTGATGAACCTATGGTACCTAATGCACCTTTCAATCCTTTCGGACCCGTTGGTCCTGTCGGACCTGTCGGACCTGTAAGATTACCTGCAGGACCCACAGGTCCTTTGTCGGCTGACGTACCAATTAAACCTTTTTCATTAGTTCCTAAACCACCTTTATCTCCCTTAGGACCTCTAAGTCCTTTAACGCCTTGAGAACCTCTTGTACCTTTTTCAGTACCATCAGGACCCGTAGGTCCTTGTGGTCCTTGGTCACCACCACCACCTGTGGCGGTTGAAGTTTGTGAACCTATTAAACCTTTACGTCCTTTGATACCAATAGGTCCTTTTGGTCCTTTATCACCAGTTAGGTTACCTGCAGGACCTTGTGGACCTTGGTCACCTCCACCACCTGTAGGACCTTTAAATGATGGACCTAATGTTCCTCGTGGTCCTTTAAATCCTTTTGGCCCTGTTGGACCTGTCGGTCCTGTTGGTCCTTGAATTGCTGCTGGTCCTACTGGTCCAAGCTGCCCTTTTGGACCTATAAATCCTTTTTGTCCTGTTTCACCAATAGGTCCTTGTACTTGTTTTGGACCTTTAACACCCTGAACACCTTTTACACCTTTATTACCCTTATCTCCCTTATCGGTAGATTGGGCTCCACGTGGTCCTAAATCACCACTTGAGGCTTGTGTACCTATGGCACCATCAACACCAATAGGTCCTTGTGGACCTTTAATACCTTTATTTCCGTCTGAATTTTGAGAACCTTTATCACCTGTTGGACCTGTTGGACCTTGTTCTCCTTGGTCACCGTCAGTAAATCTAACCCCTTTATCACCCTGTGGTCCTTGGTTACCTACTAAACCTTTAACACCTTTAGGTCCTTTAATACCTTTAAGACCCTTAACACCTTTATCTGAAGACTGAGGACCTTTTAGTCCTACAGGACCTTTTTCAGAATCACCACCATCTGCACCGATAGCACCCTTAACATCTTTCTCACCCTTAAGACCTTTAATACCTTTCGGTCCCTTTGGTCCCTTATCACCTTTATCATCACTTATTGGACCTTTACCACCTGTAGGACCGTCAGGACCCAAACTACTCTGTGTTTGTTTTGGACCTTTTAACCCTTTAGGACCCACAAGTCCTTTAATACCTTTTGGACCTTTAGTACCTTTGTCACCTTTTTCTGATAACTCCCCTTTTGGACCTTTTGGTCCTTGGTCACCATCAGTGGCTCTATCACCTTTATTACCAATAGGCCCTTTGTCGGCTAATCCACCTTTGTTACCTTTGATACCTTTTTCACCTTTTAAACCTTTTTCACCGTCAACCTGTATTGAACCTTTTGGTCCCTTAAGACCATCTTCAACACCGACCCATTCACCATCAGCATTGATGACTGTCTTACTACCCACAGTAAGAGTATTACCCACAATGTTAATACCACCAGGTAATTCAAGAGGTGTTGTACTGTCTTTGATTTTAAACACATTGGAACCTGCCGAGAACACCAAATCACCACTCGTATCAATCTCTAAAGTATACGTGTTCGTACCGTCAGTAAATTCTACGTATGGATTACTATTTGTAGTACTCCCCGTTGGATATATAATAATGTCGTTAGCCATTAATCAATTTGTGTTTTTAACCAATTTATTTGTTCTTCGATGTCTTCAATAAATACTTGGTGGTCCTTAATCGCTTCAATAATTAATCCATTTAATTTGAAGTATTTAATCGCCAAGTAACCATCGTCTCTTCTATATACTACCTCAGGGAATAACTTCTGTATCTCTTGTGCAATCATACCAATAGAGTGTAGTCTTTGTCTTTCCTTTAAGAAGTTGTAACCTACATAGTTCTCATTCCAATCATATTCGGTAACATTTATCTGAAGTAAAGCATCTAACGCATTTGATATTGTTCTAATACCTGTTTTCATTCTCTCATCCGATGCTGGACAGTCACCACAAATATTTACTTGACAAGTCCACGTATCCCAATTTAATAACGTATTACTTGAGTGGTCAGCATCCCATATTGTTACCCCTCGATTAAATTCTTGACAGTTTGGGGAAACATTATTACATATCGCACAACTAGGGTCAGTGTAGACAAAATCACCGCTTTGTAACACACCTGAATTATATGAGTATACCGTTAAGTTAGGTGGGTTACCACATGGCGGTAAACCTGGTTCACATATTTCACAAGGAAGTTCAGGATTATCTAACATTGCAATATCATGCATGAAACACGAAACACCCGCTGGTCCTACAGGTCCCTTAGCACCTTTAGCACCTCTTGGACCATTTGGTCCTGTAGAACCTTGTCCACCAATAGAACCTTTATACCCTTTATGTCCTTTAGTACCCTTAAGACCTCTACCACCTGTTGGTCCTAAACTAGTTGATTTTGGACCTATACCACCTCCAGGTCCACCAGAACCTTGAGTACCTTTTGGTCCTTTAGGTCCTTTGTATCCTTTAGGTCCTTTATAACCTTTAACATTCGAATTATTTCCTCTAGGTCCTAAAGCTCCTTTGTAACCTTTAACTGTTGAATCAACTCCTCGTTGTCCTTTATCACCTTTGAAACCTTTGTGACCTTTATATCCTTTAGGACCCTTAAGACCCTTAAGACCTTTTTCATTACCTGCAGGTCCCGTAGGCCCATTATTAGTTGATGCGGTCCCTCTTGGACCACCACCACCTCTAGGACCGTCACTGTTTTTAGGTCCTTTAGCACCTTGTGGACCTTTTTCTACACTATCATCACCTTGGTCACCAATAAAACCTTTAACGGTTGAATCTCCACCAACAGGTCCACCAGGTCCTTTATATCCTTTGTGTCCCTTAAGACCTTTAATACCTTTAAATGCTGTTGGTCCTTCAATACCTTTAGGTCCTTTTTCACCCTTATCACCAGTAGTTAAACCTGTTGGTCCTTTTGTACCTTTAAGTCCTTTGTGACCTTTAAGACCTTTAATACCTTTAAATGCTGTTGGCCCTTCAATACCTTTAGGTCCTTTCTCTCCTTTATCACCAGTAGTTAAACCTTGTGGTCCTTTTGGACCTTTATATCCTTTATGACCCTTAAGACCTTTAAAACCTTTGAATGCTGTTGGCCCTTCAATACCTTTAGGTCCTTTCTCTCCTTTATCACCAGTAGTTAAACCTGTAGGTCCCTTCGGTCCCTTAGGTCCTTTTGGACCCTTAAGTCCTTTTATACCTTTGAAGGCTGTCGGTCCTGTTATACCTTTAGGTCCTTTCTCTCCTTTAGCACCAGTAGTGTCACCTTGTGGTCCTTTTGGCCCTTTAGGCCCTTTAGCACCTTTCCAACCTTTAATCCCTTTTAGTCCTTTAGGTCCTTTATCACCCGCAGGTCCTGTTGGACCAACAACGTTAGATGCCGTACCTTGATTACCCTGTTGACCTTTGTCACCAATAACACCCTGAGGTCCCTGAGGTCCCTTATCTGAACCTGGTCCTGTTGGACCTAAAGGTCCTTGTGCACCTCTATCATTAGTTGCTGCACCAACAGGTCCTCTATCACCCTGAATGGCTTTAGGTCCCACAGGTCCTTTAAGACCTTTCACACCGTCTGTGGCTCTATTACCTTTACGACCCTTATCTCCTTCGTAACCTTTAACTGTTGAGTCGGTACCTCTAGTACCCTTATTACCTTTAATACCTGTCGCACCAATTGGTCCTTGGACACCATCAAGAGCTCTTAATCCTTTAAATCCTTTAGGTCCTTTGTCACCTGTTTGTGGTCCAATTAAACCTTTTTCACCTAATAAACCTTTTCTACCTTTAACACCCTTAGGCCCTTTAAGTCCTTTCTCTCCTTTATATCCTTTCTGACCTTTAGGTCCTTTAAAACCTTTCTGACCTTTGGTACCATCAGGACCTGTAGGACCCTGGTCACCTTGTGCTGAAATAGCACCTTTAGGACCATCAGGTCCGATGTCTCCTTTGAAACCTTTCTGACCTTTACGTCCTTTTAGACCTTTGTCACCTTTATCTCCAACAATACCTTTATCACCTGTTGGCCCTTGTGGTCCTCCTTCACCTGTCGATGCAATTAAACCTTTTGGTCCTTTCTCTCCTTTAATACCCTTTCTACCTTTAAGACCTTTTGGTCCTTTAGTACCTTTGTCACCCTGTGGACCTCTTTCACCTTTTTCACCACGGTCACCAGGTTGAACTGAAAATGCTTCATAATTCTGTCTAACTTGCTCATCTGATAAGTTAGTATTATAAATTAATACACTATTAATATCACCAATAAAACATTGTAATGGGTCAAATCCACCACCAGGCGAATCTTGTTCTTGAGCAATAACTAATGAACCACCTGTTGTGAAGCTACCATTAACATCTAATGTACCCGTCCAATAAAGTTGTCCGTTAATATATAATTTTTCTTCACCTGTAGATTGGACTCTTACTCTAACAATTTGATACCAATTAGTAGTATCGGGAATTGCCCATCCTGTATAAGCACTACCATTAGGTCCATATATATTTAAAACACCTGAACTAAAAAAGAATAACATATTATTATTATCACTAGTCGTGGCATAACTAAATATTGCACCTGTTAAGTTAGTTACACCAAACTTAACTCTCGCTTCTAAAGTTATATTACCCGTAGGTATTGCAAATGGATTTTTAATGAAATATTTAGATGTTTGATTACTATTAAATGAGAAAAACGATGGACTTGTATTGGTATATGTTGGATTACCAACTATAGTCATATTATTACCAATAGTACTTAAATCTGTAAATGTCGTTCCGTCACCAGGGTAACTAGAATATACCGATGCATCCACATATAAAACTTGATTACTTGAGGTAACAACACTTGATGATGTTGGTCCTATTGGACCCTGACCACCTGTAATACCTTTAGGACCTTTTAATCCCTTTAGACCTTTCGGTCCTTTTAAACCTTTATCAGCAACTTCACCAGCATCTGAAGTTGGGCCACCAGCACCCTGGTCGGATATTGGACCTTGCGGTCCTTTTGGTCCCTTAAGACCCTTAAGACCTTTATGACCTTTTAAACCTTTATCACCCTTATCACCAACAGCACCTTTATCTGATTGCGGACCCAATTGACCAATAGGTCCTTGAGATGCAATATTACCCTTTATACCTTTAAGACCTTTAGGTCCTTTAATACCTCTTTCACCTTTAGTTCCCTTAGGTCCTTTGTCTGTTGATGTAGGTCCTCTATCACCTTCATTACCTTGGTCACCACCAGGTCCGACTGCACCTTTTGGAGACGCACCAATACCACCTAATGGACCTTTAAATCCTTTTGGACCACCAACACCTAATTCACCTTTAGGTCCTTTCTCGTCACCCGCAGGTCCTTGTGGTCCACCTATACCAATCGGACCTTTTGGTCCTGCTGGTCCAGCTTCATTATCACCAACCAAACCTTTATCACCCTTAAGACCTTTAATACCTTTTTGACCTTTTAGACCTTTTTCAGTACCTGGTGTTCCTTTGAAACCTTTGTCACCTGTAGGTCCTTGAAGTTTTAAATAAGATGTCAATGCTGGACTTACAGATGATAATGTAAAACCTGTTACTGTTGGGTCTACGTCAAATCCAAAATGTTTTAGACCCGCACCTTGTTTATAAGGAACATCTAAATCAATATAACATGTCTCAGATGTTAAACCTGAATATACATTTGTTCTTGTTAATGCACTTAAATTTAAATTTTCAGGACCAACTGATGTCATGTCCTCACCATATTTGTTTAAGAACTCATTAGTTGTAATTGTTTCACCTTCAACCGCAGCCACCACATGTTGAACAAACGGATACGTTGCAGTTCCTCTAAGTGGAAGACCATTAACAACAGGATAAACTAACCCTCTAGCATTACCCCCTCTATTGGCTCTAATATCTTCATATACTTGGATATAGGCACAATAATCATGTAAATACCTACCAGTATATTCATATCCTGCACTTGCAGTCCAACCATTACCATCTAATTTAAATGGTTGATTATATAAATCACTCTTAGTTGCGTTAGTATTAGTACCACCTACCTGTCCATGATATAGACCAACAAGACCATCTGACTCATCAGCAACAATAATTACAAGATAATTCGTATCGTCACCACTAAATGACCCTTGACCTGAAGTTTCAGTACTATTTAGATTACTATGGTTAAATGGTACACCCTCAGAAATTGCCTCTGCAGCACCTGTAGATAAATTAACACCTCTGTTAATTCTTCTATATATCGTTTCACCATCATTAAATTGTGAGTTTCTTGGCACACAATTACCACCTGAGTTAGACTTACAATAATTAGAATTATAAGTTGCGTTAGGTACTGCACTATTAAATTCATTCAATTGGGTATTATCTGATAATGTACCACCACTTAACGAACCTAAATAAGGATAAGATGCCCACCACAACCAGTTTTCACCATTATTGGAATTCTTACCAATTACACCTTCATATAATTTGTTGATTTCTCCTGTCGCTTGATGTACAGAAGCCCAATCTCTAATACTTTGAGATGCTTCCTCGGCTTTACTAGATGGCATCGATGTCGCATCATAGAATACGTAAACATTTAAATAAGCTGTTCGACCTTGATTACCTTGAGGTCCTTTAACACCAACCTCACCTTTTGGTCCAATATCTCCTTTGTTTGTACCTGTAGGACCCTGTGGACCTTTGTCAGCATTAGAACCTTTTGGACCCTTTATCGATGTACCTAAAGCACCTTTCGGTCCTTTAAATCCTTTTGGACCTTTTGGTCCTGTTGGTCCTTTTGGACCTTTTTCTGCGGTAGGACCCGCAGGTCCAACCACACCCTGTTCACCAATTAAACCTTTTTCACCTAATGGTCCAAGTGGACCTAATACGGCTTTTATACCTTTTCTACCTTTTAACCCTTTGAAACCTTTATCACCATCAAAACCTTTATCTGTAGATGCGGTACCTTTAATACCTTTGAAACCTTTATCACCTTTAGTACCCTCAACATTTTTAGGTCCTTTGTCACCAACAGGTCCTCGGTCAGCAGTAGGACCAATATTACCTTTTACATTAAATGGGAAACCTTTCCAGTTACCAACATTGTCAATTAACTCAGTACCGTCTTCTTTTAATACCGAAACCGATGGGTTAACCTTAACCGTTGAACGGACGTTTGAATCTATACGGAATTCACCACCTGAAGTAACACCACTAAAAACAACATCTCCACCGTTGATGACAACAGCGGCAGATGATGAAGTGTTACCCGTAAAATTAATGGTCCCACCCGTAGGTCTTATATTAATATCCTTACCCATTTAATACTTTAGATTTTAATATGTTAATTCTCTCTTTTATATTTGTTATTCGTGTATGTTGCTCTTGGATTGAACCAATACCAACGGCTACCATTTTACCATACTCAAGTCTTAAGTAACCCTCTTCACTTGTAAATACTACCTCAGGTATAACTTTCTCAATTTCTTGAGCGATAAATCCAATATCTTTACCTTTTAAACCACCAAATTTGGTTGCCCCACCTTTCCATGTAAATCGAACACCGTCAATTAATTTTAATTTAGATAAGTTACCTTTTAAAGACTTAATATTATCTTTTAATCTTTCATCAGAAGCTGGTCCCTGCGGTCCTTTTGGTCCTTTAGCACCTGGACCTCCTTGTCCACCTGTCGGACCTTGTGGTCCACCACCACCTAAGGCACCTCTTGGTCCTAATGGCCCTGTCGGTCCTTGTGGTCCTGTAGGTCCTTTAACATTACCCGCTGGTCCTTGTGGTCCTGTAGGTCCTTGTGCACCACCTCCACCAACAGAACCTTTTACTGTTGAGTTTGTACCTCTAGCACCTGTAGGTCCTCTATCTGAAGATGCAGGTCCTTGTGGTCCACCACCACCTTGTGGTCCTCTATCACTATTCGTAGCACCTCTCGTTCCTTTTTCACCGTCAGATGCACCTCTGGCTCCTTGACCACCTCTAGCACCACCACCACCTTGTGGTCCACGTGGCCCTTTAGGTCCTTTTTGACCTTTGTCCGTACTTGCTGGTCCCTGTGGTCCTTGGTCCCCGCCCTGAGCACCTGAACCGATTAAACCTTTGTCACCCACAACACCTTTGAGTCCTTTGTGACCTTTTTGACCTTTATCACCCCTAACTGTACTTGTTGGTCCTTTAAATCCTTTTACTGACGAAGCAGTACCTCTTGGTCCTAATCCACCTTGTGGTCCTCTATTACCTTTAGGTCCTTTTGGACCGATAGCACCTTTAAGACCTTTTGTTGAGTTGGTAGGACCTCTAAATCCTTTTACTGACGAATCAGTACCTCTTGGTCCTAATCCACCTTGTGGTCCTCTATTACCTTTAGGTCCTTTTGTGCCAATAGCACCTTTAGGTCCTTTAGTCGCATTGGTGGTTCCTATAAAACCTTTTACTGACGAATCAGTACCTCTCGGTGCTTGTCCTCCTTGGAACCCTCTATTACCCTTATGTCCTTTTGGACCGATAGCACCTTTAAGACCTTTTGTTGAGTTGGTAGGACCTCTAAATCCTTTTACAGTAGAAGAACTACCTTGTGGTCCACCACCACCTTGAGTACCTCTATTACCCTTATGTCCTTTCGTACCAATAGCACCTTTAGGTCCTTTAACCGAATTAGATGGTCCTTTATAGCCTTTTACTGTTGAAACAAAACCTTTTTCACCTGTAGCACCAACATTAGGAATAACACCTATAAAACCTTTACGACCTTTGATACCTTTTGGACCCTTGTCTGAAGATGCTGGACCTGTTTGTCCGTAAAGACCTTTATCTCCTTTTACACCTTTTTGTCCACTATACCCTTTGATACCTTTGATACCCTTAACACCTTTAGGACCTTGGTCACCCTTCACATTTCCTGCAGGACCTGTAGGACCTTTCTGTCCTTTGTCTGCCGATATAAGTCCTTTTAACCCTTTTGGACCCTTTTGACCTTTGTCTGTTGATGTTGCACCAACACCACCTTGAGCACCTGTAGGTCCTCTATCTGATGATGCCGCTCCTGTAGCACCAACACCCGCTTGGTCACCTTGTGGTCCTTTTTGACCTTTCTGTCCTTTGTCTGTCGACTGAGAACCAATACCACCTATAGGTCCTTTCAGACCTTTTTCATTACTTGTTGGTCCTCTTTGACCCTTATCTTGGTCAGTACCTCGTGGACCTAATCCACCTTGTTGACCTTTGTCGGCTTTTGTACCTCTACCACCAGCACCACCTGCACCACCTCTTGCACCTGTTATACCTTTAAATCCTTTAGGACCTTTTAATCCTTTTTCATTACCTGCAGGTCCCGTTGGTCCCTGTGGTCCGTTAGCTGCGTCACCACCTCTAGCACCTGTTGCAGGTTGAGGACCTCTAACTTGTTTTGGTCCTTTAATACCTTTAACACCTTTAATACCTTTAGGTCCTTTCTCACCTTTATCTGTTGACTGAGGTCCGATAGCACCCTTAGCACCTGGATTTGATAATGAACCTGTGGGTCCTAATGCACCTGTTGAATTTTTAGGTCCTTTAACACCTTTTCTACCCTTAGGTCCTTTGTCACCTTTGATACCGATAGGTCCAGCAATACCTTTGAAACCTTTATCACCACCTGTAAACCTAACACCCTTATTGCCGTCAGGTCCGATACCACCAGTTGTTCCTTTGATACCTTTACGACCTTTTACACCTTTAGGTCCCTTCTCACCTTTATCATCACCTTTAGGTCCTGTAGGTCCTAAAACACCTGTTGATGATATTGTACCTCTCGGTCCTAATGAACCTCTTCCTGGCTTTTGACCTTTGTCACCAATAACACCTTTTAAACCCTTATCACCTTTGTCACCCTGAGTTGTACTTGCAGGTCCCTTAGCACCATCATTACCTATAGGTCCTTGAGCAGTAGTCGTAGATTTAGGACCTTTTAAACCTTTAGGTCCAACAACACCTTTAATACCTTTTGGACCCTTAGTACCCTTATCACCAGTTATCCCTTGGTCACCAATTGGTCCTTGTGGTCCTCCCTCACCTTGTGAGGCAATTAAACCTTTATGACCTTTAATACCCTTATCACCTTTAGTACCCTTAGGACCTTTTAAACCTTTAGGTCCGATAATACCTTTAGGACCTTTAAGTCCTTTATTACCTTTCTGACCTTTCTCACCACGGCTTTGTTTGTTACCTTCAGTACCGTCTTCACCTTTGATACCTTTAGGACCTTTGTCTCCTTGAATACCTTTGGTACCTTTAACACCTTTATCAGCAGTATCACCCGCAATAGATACAGGACCTATAGGACCTAACAATCCTTTCTGACCTTTCTCACCAACAGGACCCTTTAAACCTTTTTTACCTTTTAAACCTTTAGGACCTTTCTCTCCCTTATCACCAACAATACCTTTATCTGAATCGTCACCACCAGGACCTAAATCTCCCGTAGTAAATGTATTACCTTTAATACCTTTAAGACCTTTAATACCCTTATTACCCTTTGGACCTTTGTCACCTTTGATACCTTTATCGTCAGAAGTTGGACCTCTTTGACCAGTAGGACCTTTATCACCTTGAACATTAACCTCTGAAGGTCCCAATGGACCTAATAGTCCTCGTTCACCTTTTAATCCTTTTGGTCCAACAACACCTGTAGGACCTAAATTTTCTTGTGAACCTTTATCTGCAACAGGACCTAATTCACCCTTCGGACCCAATATACCTTTAATACCTTTTGGCCCTTTAAGACCTTTAAGACCTACGTCACTACCTTTCCAACCACCTCGTTTTTCAATAGTACCCGTACCTTTAAACGAGACATCGTTTTGAAGTTTTACAGAACCCTTAATGTTAAATGTAGAATTTACAGCGTCGAATTTGACCAACTCGTCACCATTAGTAGAACCTGAGAATGTAAGCGTACCATCGTCAGCAACAGTCAACGTCATAGTTGCGCCAGTGGCGTTTTCAAAAATAATATAAGGTCTTACACTACCTGACGGTTGAGGTACTATTTTAATGTTTTTTGCCATACGTGTGGTTCAAAGGTTTCAATTATACTATAAATACTCATAAAAAAGTTTATTACTCCTTTATTGTACCAAATTATATTTAAGGTTTAGTTTTTTTTTCATATACTTCAGTTAATAAATATTACAAATAGAAATTAAGATGAAAAATTATATTATAGGGACATATTTTAATGGTGAAGATTTTACCAACTTACTGTCTAACAAAATAATTCAAGAGATTGAAAAAGAAACAAAAAATCATAAGACAGAAATACAAGTCATAAATAATAAAAACTTCATTGTAGTTAGAGGGTACACCACACATAAAAACCCTTTTAACCTTTCACAATTGTTTATAACCTATTACAACGATTTATTCGGTAAAGAAATTAATTTTAACGTAATTGATTTGGTCGAATACAATACCTCACCACCACAAAAACCACTACACCTTAAAAAGACATATACTAAAGACCAACTACATGATAAGTTAACCACAAAATCTGTTGAAGATTCTTTCTTAGGTAAAGATTATAGATACACAGCCAATACAGAAATGTCAGTTGTGTTTTTAAATGGAAATATTAAAGATGAAGACCTTAAGGATTACTTTGAAGACTATGAATTTTACACCATAAAAAATCCAATAGAAACCTTTTACTCCAATATTAACTTTGGAAAGAACTTAAGGACCGAAAAGTTATTTGAATTTTACTTTAACTACATCACCTATAACATTTTTGAAAGAAATCTATGTAAGGATTTAACCATAGAATTTTTTACTGATTCACCATTCGATGACATTACATGGGAAAATATAAAATTAGAAATTCACTCTAATTCATTAATCACCAGTGAAGAATGGTTGAAATCATTAATTTTAGATTTGTTTTCATTCAACCCAAAAGATATCATGGATAAATGGAACCTTGAAGATTATAACTTTGAAAACGAAATAATCAAAAGAACCAATAGAATATGGGAAGTAAGAGATAAGGTTGGTGAGATGTTATTAGTCTAAGTAACTCTTAACGTGGTGTAACGCCTCATGTAAATCATCGAAGTCATTATCAGGAGCCATTAGTTTAACATCTAATGGTTTCTTGTCTTCAGTTAAAGTCATCAACATAAATGCTGGTATATATTCATTACCAGTCGCCTCCACAAATAAATCATACTCTTTTTCGTACTTGTGAATATCTCTTTCAGTAAATTTAATTTTAGCCTCTTTTAACATGTCCTTCATATCAGCACAATGTGGACATCCTTTCATAGTGTATAGTACTACCTTTTTCATTTTAATAACATTCTATCATTTATAACTATCCCGTCAATATCACTTTGTTCAAATAAGTCCAAAGCTTCTTCAATACTTTCAACTATAGGTTGACCATTAATATTCAATGAAGTATTCAATACCATAGGTATACTAGTATACTTTTCAACTTCCTTAATTAATTCGTAATATCTTGGATTGTCTTCTTTATTTACTGTTTGAACTCTTGCAGTCCCGTCAACGTGTGATATCGATGGAACTAGTTCTTTGTTTTTTACAGGACAGGTATACAACATAAATGGTGACGGTACGTCTATATCAAAATAATCCTGACAATATTCTTCAATAACAGATGGTGCAAACGGTCTAAACCATTCTCTAAATTTAACTCTTGAATTAAGAATATCTTTCATGTTAGGGTCCGCAGGGTTTGCAATAAATGAACGGTTACCTAATGCCCTTGGACCAAACTCTGAACGACCTTGATACCACGCAATTATTTTAGATTCACTAATCATCTTCGCAATAACTTCTTTATCATATTCAACACCAATACTGTCGTCCTTGAATTCACCACCTGTATAAACTATCTCAGAATTTTTATATTCAACTTTTGGATTGTCTTTTAAATGATGGAAAACATATAACGCAGCACCTGCAGATAACCCATCATCACCTGAAGCAGGGTAAATATAAATGTTGTCAAACTTACTCTCTTTTAAGATTTTATAGTTCGCATTACAATTCAAAAATGAACCACCAGCCAAACATAAATTACCACCATTATATTCTTTAGTTATATCATATAGTTCGTCCACAAATTTTAATACGGTTTTTTCAAAAATATATTGAACAGACGCCGCTGCATCCATACCTTCTTTTTTGTCAACATATTTTCTTTCTAAAAGTGTTTGAACACCAGAACCTTTAGGTTTATTGTCAAAAAGTTCTCTATCTTCATTAACCCACCATCTATAACTATGTGGAGGTCTACCTAATAATTTTGAACCCATAACATAATAATAATTTGTATCACTATTATCATGAGTTATACCTGGTTTAATAAAGTCTTCCCATTGAGTTTTAGCTATTTCATTAGGTTCACCATAGGAAGAAAGACCCATTAATGTTCCCGCCTTTGTAAGACCAGGACCCAAAGAAATATAGTCAGTCATCTTATCATAAAATACACCAATTAACGTATCAGGTGCACCCATATTTAATAACCTGTTATCTTCACCATAATGATAGGAACCGCTCTTTTGTGGATACTCACCAGAACCGTCCAAAGTTAAAATTGCAGATTTAGTAAATGGTGAGGTATAATAGGTCGATGCCGCATGTGCTGTTTGATGATTTATAATAAACCCTGGTTTAACAAATGTACCCTCAATAACAACATTAATATTTAAAAAATCATAAGCCCATCTGTCTGTGATAGGTGGTACGAGCCAATTATCTTTAATAATATCATACCCATATTCAGTTTTATTTGTTATCTCACCTTTATAAGGGTTTGAATACGGTTCATCGTTGAAATATAACTTTATGAAATCATTTTCTAATGCCCAATCATCATATCCACCAACAGCAATAAAATCAACATCATCAAATGTTATTTCTGCCAATGATAAGACATAGTCAATTGCAGTCCAATCAATATAAGATGTCTTCTTTTCTCTATAGACCCTTTCACAAGATACTGACGCTACCAACTTACCATCCTTAACAACAGATACCGCACCATCGTGACCTAATGTTAAACCAAGTATTACCATTTACAAAATAGAATTTGCCATATCAATTAATTGTGTCTCTTGAAGGATACCATGTTTGGTATCGATAACATTACCTTTAGAAAATAACTTAATTGTAGGTATTGAACGAACACCTAACTCTACCGCCATTTGTTTGTCAGATTCAATATCGAATTTATATACCGAAACCTCATGACCTTCTTCAGATAATTTAGCACCCACTCTCTCAACAATAGGTCCCAAAACACGACATGGTCCACACCAATCCGCATACATATCTACGATGAACTTTTCACCGCTGTTAATTTTTTCTCTTAATTCTTCCGATGTTAATACTTGCATTTTTATATTGTTTTATATTTTTTTAATGAGTTTAGATAATATATCATACTATCACTAGAATCCTCAGGTATAATCGCATAAAACTTATACGTAGTCTCATCTACCCTTTTAATAAAATAAAGATAGGTGTTACTATTATCAAACTTAACCAATCCTTCTTTGATATCAATAGATGAACCATTAAAGTATTTTACCGACCATACAATTTTATTTTTACTTAAGATAATATCTAACGCTTCCTTAATGTAGAAATCTGTTTCAATAACAGAAGGGTACTCGATGGTACCCTCCGTTAATTTCAAAATATTATCAGGTAATTTATATTCAACTACCCTTTTTTTGTTATCGTCCATTATTCAACTTCTCTTTCGATAGGTTCAGTCATGACCATGTCTTTGACCTCATCACTAACCTCTACCTCACTATACATATTGTGTAAAGTCTTTTCTAGCTCTTCAGCTTGTCCTATAGATTGAGCAATAATATAAGTAATACGATAAGGGTCAGCATTAGATGCTGGTCTTCGGTCTTCCATATATCCTTTCCAATTTTCAGATGTTGATAGTGGTACACGAATAGATGCCCCTCTGTCAGAAACACCCCAACTAAACTTATCAATGCTTTGAGTCTCATGAAGACCTGTCAATCTCATCTCGTTAGATGAACCATAACACTTGATGTGCTCCAAGTGACGACCTTCAAAAGTTTTGAAGATTGCATCAAAGTAATTTTTACCACCTTCACCTCTCATTCTATCGTTGGAGAAGTTACAGTGTAGACCTGAACCGTTCCAATCACCTGTCACAGGTTTTGGATGGAACTCAATCTTAAACCCATAGTCCTCAGACATTTGGTTTAACATATAACGAGAGACCCATAGGTCATCACCCGCCTTAATTTTACCTTTTGAAAAAACCTGATATTCCCATTGTCCTAGCATAACCTCAGCATTGGTACCAGTAATATCGATACCCGCCATGATACAGTTCTCCATGTGTTGCTCCACAAACTCACGACCGTGAACCTGTCCATTACCAACACCACAATAATACTTACCTTGTGGTTCAGGGAAACCATTCGCAGGGAAACCTAATGGTTTTCCATCTTTCATAATTGTGTATTCTTGTTCAAAACCAAACCACAACCCTTCTTCTTCCTCACCAATTAAGTGACGAGTGTTTGTCTCATGAGGTGTACCATCAGCATTCATCACCTCACACATTACCAAGTAAGAATCCATCATACCCTTATTCATCGGGTTTGGATACAACCTCACTGGTTTCAAAATACAATCCGAGAAGTGACCCTCAGCTTGCATCGTTGATGAACCGTCAAATCCCCACTCAGGACAATCTTCCAATCCTACACCATGAACTCTCTTTCCATTGACTTCATGCACTGGTGCATTCACTACCTTTACCTTACTACGTAGATTTGGTTCGGGGTAGTAACCGTCTAACCAAATGTACTCTAACTTAATTTTCATAAAATATTGTTTTATACCCTATAATTATATGGGTCTTACCCATAAAATACATAAAAAAAGGGGGTTATACCCCCTTATTTTTTATTAACCTTCGTAATCCTCAATAGGTTCACCGTCAGTTTCAATCAAATCGTGACAATAAAGAACCATTTCTCGTTGACGTTCGTATAGTGATTCCATGAAATCCATCTGAGTTTGTTCATACTCCTCATCATCCCAATCCATATCTACCGTTGGGTCTTCCATTTCGTCATCTTCCTCTTGCCAAATACATGGAGTTCCGTCTTTATCCTTTTTGATAACCACAGCACCAATTGGGTCGTAACCTTCATCTTCATACATCACCTCAATAAAGACCTCAGGGTCAAGTTCCACTAAGATATTATAAAGGTGGATAAAGAATTTAATCGGTGGGTACCATGCTGATTCAACACTGAACGCTCCGTCACCTTGAATGTCATATAGATAAGTCCACTTTGGACCTAAGTTGTCTATTGACCATGTGTTCAATACTCCACCAGATTCACCTTCTTCTACGTTGTCGTAGAATGCCTTTGCAAAGGTGTTCACATCACTGTATTCAACACCTTCCAATAGTTCGTCCACTTTCTTAACAACATCTTCGTTGCCGTGGACCTCAATCATACTTTTTAGATAGTTTGCCATTTTATATATTAATTTATTCTTCGATTATAGTGATTTCATCACCAGGTTGTTTATCCCACGTAAATTCCCATTCAGGGTCTACCTCATCCCAAAAAGTATCTTCATCTTCTTGGTACAACTGATATTCTTCATCAGTTAGTTCATACTCGTAATAACGGTAATCAGTTTCAATCTTTTGTAGTTTTGCCATTGCAGTTAAATTAATGTTTGAGATAAAATTAGGCAAAAAAAAGGAGGGAGTCAAACCCCCTCCTGAAAATAATTATATTTTTTTTTAGAAGTTGTATTTCAAACTTGCATTCCATGTACGACCGAAACCGAACCATACAGAGTTTCTAACATCAACACCATTCCATGTTACTGAATTTTCATCAGCGTGAATGTTTGAGTTAGACTCAGCAATGTATGTTGTGTTCAACAAGTTGTTTACGTTACCTCTCAAAGTGAACTTACCAAATCTTGCAGTAAGACCTAAGTCTACCAATCCGTAAGATGGTAATTTCAACGCTCCTTGGTTATCAGGTTGAGTAAAGTCTGAATCAGTGATTGAATAGTCAGCATATAAACCGTCAACAAAACGATAGTTTACGTCCATACTCAATTTGTTTCCAAATCTTTGGTCTAAACCTACAGCAGCTACGAACTGAGCCGCATCACCTACCTTAGCATCTTTCAAGTAAAGAACACCAGTACCAATTGATTGTTGGTTTTCGTCAAACAACTCAGCCTCGAAGTCTTTAGTGTATCTCCAGTCACCCATAGATAACATACCTCTGAACTTAGTGTTGTTAGATAAACGATACTTACCTTCAACCTCAATACCATTGTGTACCACATCAATATCTCTAAACTGAGCAAATCCATCTACACCTTGTTGGTTAGTCAATGAACGAGTAACAAAACGGTTACCCCACGTTGTAGTGTAAGCGTTTACATTCACAGATAAGTTACGGTCAGTATAACCATAACCCAATTCAAATGAACGGATTTCTTCGTTCTGAAGGTCAGGGTTGATTTCGTTAGCGTAGTTAGGGAAGACAGCATCAAACAATGGTTGACGAGAAATGATACCCGTATTGAAGAATACGTTTTGATTCTCATCAATGTTGAAGTTTGCACCACCCTTAACATAACCACCTAATTGGTTTTGTACATCAGACTCAGGATTTCCAACTTGGTCGAAGTAATCGATTCTTTGGAAAGCTTGATTAGATACACCCGCTTGAACAACAGCAGTCAATCTATCACCACCGTATTCAACCAAACCGTTCAAACCTTGCCATCCAACTTTACCAATATTGTAGTAATCAATCTTTGGTCCAGCCAATCCTGTGTTGTTAAATGGTGACGCTTCAACTGTAGTTTCAATAATCTGACCTGCAGAGTTATCGTTACCTGTTGAGTAGTAACCATCTAATCCCATCAAGTGGTTTAATGTTCTGTAGTGGTAACCTGTGTAAGAACGTAAGTCAACACCTACAGATGTCTTCCAATTACCTTTTTCATACTCTAAGTTAGAGATACCACCAACCCAGTTGTGTGAGTTCATAGATGCTCTTCTTACCAATACTGAACGGTTTACATTTGAATCTCTAAATCCGTTAGAACCAATTAATAATCCTTCAAAACCTGAGATGTCACCAGTGTAACCATCAGTAGTTGATTGGTTAGCTGCAACGATAGCATCGAAATCGATGAAACCATTCGCATCTCTGGTACCTCTACCATTTTCTAAGTAGTGTTCAGTAAGGTCTTTTCTGAATGGAAGAATATCCATATCACCGTTACGGTAGTTATTACCACGAGGACCTGTACCACCACCACGCCCAGCAGAACCGTACAATGATGTGTTCAACTTCAAGTTAGAATTGATTTCCCAATCCCAGTTCAAAGTAGCTAATGGTTTGTTGTAGAAGTTTCTTCTCATTGAGAACTCCTCACCGTTTAATGTACCACCGTTAGAGTTCCAACGTTGGTCAATACCTTCATCACCAAAGTTTTGGTAGTCTCTAATAGAAACCCACACGTCTCTTTGGTGGTGCCATTGTCCTGCACCTAAAACAGAAAGGTTAAGTTCGTGGTCTGACCCCTCAGGAGCATAACCAACTGCACCGAAGTATGTCCAACCTTCACCAGAAGTGTTGTATACATATCCGTTACCTGCCCACTTAGATAATAAGAAAGATGTAGCCCATCCTTTGTCATTCTTACCTGTGTTGTAAGATGCACCTGTCTTAACATAACCGTTGTTACCAACCATTTGTAATACCGAACCACCTTCAGACTTCTGAGCAGCCTTTGTGAAGATAGATACCGTACCACCCACAGATGGAACCGCCAAACGTGATGCACCCAAACCTCTTTGGATTTGGATTCCTGATGCAACATCTGTCAAACCTTGCCAGTTAGACCAATAAACCCATCCATTCTCCATATCATTAACAGGTTGTCCGTTAATTAGGAATGATGTGTTTCTCTGGTCAAAACCACGAAGTGACAAACGTGAGTCACCGTAACCACCACCTTGTTTAGTTGCATAAACACCAGGTGTATTGTTCATGATTTCAGGGAACTCTAAGTTACCCGTCTTCAATGTGATTTCAGAAGGAGAAATCGTAGATACTGCGATAGGGGTCTCACGAACCTTAGCAATATCAATCACCCCCGATGTAACAACAACTTCATCCAATGTTTCAGAGTTGAAAAGGGAGTCTAACGCTTCAAGATTTTTGGCTTCTTGAGCAAAAGCACTGTTCACTGTTAATAATGCTCCAGTGATGAAAGCCAATAAATTTACTTTTTTCATTTTAATTTATTTTGGTTTATTTATTTATAAAAAAAGCCGAAGCGTAAACTTCGGCTCTGATTATACTGGTTAATTCCCTCGGTATTCCACGAGGTACTATTGGTTGGGGCTAATATCGTTTTACTTTCCTTGACCACGATATTTCTTTTTGTAGTTTGCGGAGTTCTTACTACGTGAAGTTTTAGTTTTTGCGTGTACACCTGGACGACTTTTCTTTGGTGATTCTAATTTTCCGATTGAATTAATTTTTGCCATTTCTTATTAAGTATTTAAAATTTCTATAACACCACAAACATAACAATTATTTTTAAAAAAACAAATCAAAATCAAAAATATTTTCATCTCTGACATCTTCAGAATTGTCCCACACAGGATAAATATTATTTACTATACCATCGGACAATTCATTTTGAAAATATGAAAATCTTTCAATAATTTTTCCGTTTTTATATTCTTTCTTCATTTTTGGCAGTAATATTTTACCGTCTTTATATAAATTAGATATAACTCCATCCAGTATTTCTAAAGG
>Ga0222718_10001365_pt1 | contig 23617 bp, 37 predicted proteins | sample C33_27DmetaG_FD_165045 | JGI IMG/M metagenome (GOLD analysis project Ga0222718, IMG submission 165045) | Estuarine water microbial communities from San Francisco Bay, California, United States - C33_27D | ecosystem: Environmental > Aquatic > Marine > Unclassified | place: USA: California...
ATTATGGAATACTATTATTACGATTCAGAAACAAAAGAGTTTTTATATTTTAAGAACAGAGCATTAGACATAGCAGGAACCAGTTATACCACTGTGGTAGTTCCAGAATGTGAACACCAGGAACATAACTTTCCTCTATATACAGAAAAGGCAGTATTTGACGAAGTGTCAGATACCTGGACAAAAGTAGCAATATAAGGAGAACATTATGCCAGGACAAAGAGGCGGAATGAAGAAAAAGAAAAAAGGACAAAGAGGTGGACCTAAAAGGAAAGGTAGCAAAAGAGGATAGTGACTGGGTCAAATACTTTGCTAGAATACGCAATGTGTGTCCCTGGAGTTACAAACTTATGGACAAGATATTAGTTATAGAACCCAATATAAGTTGCTTAAAAACTTGGAGTTCATTATTTAACAACAGCAAATACGAAGCATTTGTATATAAGTTTCCAGAAGCAACTGTTAGTTGGTTAAATACTAAATGTGAGCAGTTAAACGCATTACAACAGTCACAAGAATGGTTATGGAGTCATCCTGCAGAAGGCGGCGATTCTACTCCGTGTCCAGTTCTGATTCAGCAAGACCGAGCTACATTAGAAAATCTGCGACAACACTTAAATAAATGAGGTAAAAAATGAGAGAACTACTAAACTACAATACTGAAACATACGGCGGTCATCCTGATTATCAGGAACTATTTGATAAAATAGCAGACGGCAGTTTAACTTCAGAAACTGCTATAGACAACTGGGTCACTGAGAGAAATAATGCCGAAGTCCATAACTAATCAGCATCTGAACAACAAAATAACTCAGATAGATACAGATGTTAAGCATATTCATGATTGCATACACAGATTAGAAACTGATGTAAAAGACAATCGCACTTTCTTTACCACCAGACTGGACAGACTGGACAACAGAATCTGGATGATAATGGGACTTGTAGTAACTATACTAATCACAGTAGTAGTTGAACTGTTATCTCATTAAAAAATAACTAGAACAGATAAATATATTGGTAACAGTAACACAGGTGTTTTATCGAGCATCGTTACAGTTACAGCACATAGAACCAATGTTCAAATAATATGTGCCATTTTCTATATTTTATATAGATTTTCCTAAACTATAGTAAAAAACACATTCGTGTGTTTTTTGCTGATCTCCAGTTCAGACACACAAATCAGTTAAATCTGATAAATAGTTTATGTAGCATAACATTATCCAGGTCGTTTCGACCAGTCATAATAAATGTTGCCAAACAGTTCAGCATATCTGCAGTATATGTTGATTTAGTTATGCTACACCTTGCTGTTGACTTGTACTATACTATTAGCATTATGTAGCCATTATGTGGTCAACAGCAAACTTGATCAGAAACTGGATTACAAAAAACACAGATTTGTATAAATAAACATGCGAAGTAGATGCGGCCAGATAGACATTGTGGTTGATTGAAATCTTATAACCCATCTGCTTCCACTATAAAACATTATGGCAACACATTATGGCACTAATACAGAACCCTACAGTAATAATATATAACAGATAGGTTTGTCAGCCTTTATATTATTGCTACATAACAGACCGGTTAAATGCCTAGCGACAAGCGACAGCACCCGTAAATACTGAGACACTTCCACAACACCCGATGATCGTTGGTAAAGGTAGCATTAGCAGAAGCCAAGAAGTTAAGTATCAGTATAGTGTAAAGTTATACACACCAACACTCACTTATACATAAACAGAGAACATACAAGGTAACGAAGTTCTCAATACTTGCAAAAGTATGCCGCTCGACGAGGCACTGGAGATAGGAGCACGACCCATTGTATTGAGTGTATAAAACAATACCCTCGTTTTCCAAAATGGCTGTGACTACTCACATCAAGAGGATGGAACCATAAAACTGGTTCCGTCTGACCGAAACAATCTACATCAAGTCATCTATATTACTTCATCAGGTTGTTCGGATTCCGAAGAAATAAATGCTTTTACGAAGGCAACTTCAGTTGCCGAAGTAAATCGGTAAATGCGTAGCATTTGCCAGACATAATGTAAATATGTATATGGAAGTAACACCTGAGCAGAGAAGTATTTTATTAAATCAGAAGAGAACCAGTAGTCATATGTTTAGATGGGTATATGATGTATTACACTCAGAAGTGATATCAGAAAAACAATACCAGGTATTGATACAGATAATGGATATGACTGTGGGTGATCAGTCAGGATATATCATACACCAGGACAGTTTATGGCCAGTTCCCACCAGAGTCAAAAAGTATCAGAAGACCACTTCTGGCTGGAAACAGACTACCAAATGGGCAGATCCAGCCAATAGGCCCAAAACCTATCAGAAACGCCAGAAATAGATAAATATAGATACAGTATAATACTGATTACAGGAGACACCTATGTCAAATGAGAAAAAACCATATCAAGTCAAAAATATCCGCAGAGGCGAAAAAACAGTAACTGGCAGAGTAGTTGGCAGATCAAAAACCGTAATACCAGAAGATGAGTTTTACCAGATGGCCTGTTTGTTCAGCACCTGGGGTGACTTTTCTGACTATTATGGAGTGCCAGAAAGTACTCTGAGAGATAACTTTCGCGACTTATACATAAAAGCCAGACAGGTAACGAAACGCAAGTTGCGTAGTAAAATGTTGGAAACTGCACTAAATGGTGACAGAGTAATGATGATCTGGCTGAGTAAACAGTGGTTGGATATGTCAGAAAACAAAACACAGGGATCAGAATCAGATGTATTACCCTGGAATGAGGAGCAAACAGATGAAATGGAAGAATAAACAAGTATATTACACTATAAAAGATAACTTTGAGCTGTCAGAGAGACATATGGCATATTACTATGCCGTAACGGGTTTACTGACTGGTTTTATACTGGGTATCATAGTATAATGCCAGTAGCACCAGCAAATGTCAGACAACTGGCTCGCCGAGCATTAGATGTCAGGAAAACATTACCCAAAAGCAAACAAGCCGGCACATCAGTCGGCTTAGCAAGAGCAAATCAGTTGGCAAAAGGTGAGAATCTATCGCAGGAAACACTGAAACGCATAAAAAGTTTTATAGCCAGACACAAACCCAACTATCAGAAAGCCAGATCACAGGGTAAAACTATTAAAGACGGTGGTGTTATATTAGCAATGGCATTGTGGGGATATCCTGGTATCAGCACCTGGGTAGACAAAAATCTCAAATAAAACTGACCGATCCTGATAAATATACAGATACCACAATAGGAGATATACGGAAATGAAGATGTATTCAGAAGAAAAAACCAAGTTTATTAACACAATGAGCATAGCAGGTGTAAGTTTGTTATGGGGACAGATGCTGGGCTATTTAAACCCCTGGTTCACACCCTTAACAATATTAACAATCATTATAGGATACGGTAGCGAGCTCAATAAGCCGCAACAGTGAAACTAACTGGGCCTCAACAGGCTGTATCAGAAAGCAAAAATCGATTCCGAGTCTGTGCGGCTGGCAGGAGATTCGGAAAATCGTGGCTGAGTATCAATGAGCTGGCAAAGTTTGCCAGATATCCAGATCAGAAATGCCTTTATGTGGCACCCACTTATCGTCAGGCCAGACAGGTTATCTGGGACGAACTAAAAAACAGACTGTATGCTGTTAAATGGATACAGAAAGTAAATGAATCAGATCTACATATCATACTAAAAAATGGCAGTATGATATATGTGCGTAGTGCTGATAATCGTGAGGCATTGAGAGGAGCCAAGTACAACTTCATAGTTATGGACGAGTGTGCTGACATACATGAAGACACCTGGCATCAGATACTGAGACCCACTCTGTCAGACACACAGGGCTCAGCATTGTTTATAGGATCACCCAAAGGCAGAAACTGGTTTTATGACCTGTATTTAATGAACGGATCACAAGACTGGCAAAGTTGGCAGTTCACAACTGAACAGGGCGGCAATGTGCCACAGGAAGAAATAGAAGCGGCCAAAAGAGATTTAGACCAAAAAACTTATGAGCAGGAATACTTATCGCAGTTTGTATCATACAGTGGCGTATGTTATTTTTCATATACTGAACACAATGTGGCTCCAGCACCAGATCATTTAAGTAAAACAGCACCATTACATATCGGAATGGACTTCAATATTGATCCCATGAGTGCTGTGGTGTGCCAGGAAGACCGCGATGGTAATACCTGGTGTATAGATGAAATAACAATATATAGTTCAAACACTAACGAAATGGCTAATGAAATAAAACACAGATACGGAAACAGACCCATATTTGTATACCCAGATGCCACAGGATTACGCAGAACAACAAACAGCACTGGTATGAGTGATCATCTGATCCTACAACATCACGGATTTAAACTTATTACTGGAAAAAGTAATCCTCCAGTTGTAGAAAGAATAAGTAGTGTGAACGCCAGATTATGTAACAACCTGGGCGAACGCAAACTGTTTATTACACCACAATGTAAAAACTTAAATGAAGGACTTATAAAGATGACTTATAAAGAGGGAACTCGCACGCCAGATAAGAGCACAGGTCATGATCATATAACAGATGCACTGGGTTATTATATACAGAGAACATATCCTATCAGAGGAGCACAACCAGAACCATACCGAGCAACCAGAAGAAGTACAGGAGGCAGTTTACGATGAAGAAAGATAAACAATGGATAGCAAACGAAAAAACCATAAACACAGATCCCACCTTAAAAGCCGCAAGAGATATCAGTCAGGGCTTCAGGCCTAAACCAGGACAAACTCATGGCGGAAAGGGTTCAGCCAGAAGAGGTAGCGATGATGCCGCTTATGAGGACGGTTGGGACAGAATATGGGGCAAAAAGGACAAGTAGGTAGGGGTATATCAGGCTAGGCCGGACTAGCCTTTTATGCTATCACAAATCAGTTGGCCTTCCCAATCATAGTTCATTACTTTATACCACATAGTCAATAACTTTTTAACGGCATTTAAATCAGTGGCGTCTACATTTATGCTTTCCTGATGTATCTCTATGTTATTGATGCCAGGTAACGCAGTTGTCTGCCGCCTCTGATACCATTCTGCTGTGGGTTTACGATAACCACATTCGAACTCTATTGCTTCTACCCACACAACCTTTATGTCAGTATTATACATCAGATGTCCATTATTACAAGTAGCTCTAGCGGCATTGTTGTATATGGTAACAAAAGGTTCTCTGTCATTTACAGCCTCTGGTTTTGCTATGCTTAAATCTGTTCTGATTATGCCATTATAACCGGCTGTAAAACCCATACTTTCAGCAATGTCTATAATCACTGTCATTTGCTGAGCAGGATTTAACTTATGTCGATATAACTCTGGTGTTAGTTCAGTTAAATATTCCCAACGATCCATTATGTTATGTCATCCAGTGTGAATGTTGTGGTCTGACTGGGTTTTTTCCATTTGGGATTTTCTTTCCAGGGAGTATCGCCTATTTTTTGTCCCAGGTTCCATTCTCCTGGATATACTGCTTCACCAGTTTTACGGTCAGTCATTGTTCGCTCTGGTGTTATATATGGTGACCCATATCGCCTGTGTCTGTGAGCTACTGTGACAGGATGTATGTCCAGTTCTTCTGCTATTTCAGTAATAGTTTTACCGTATATTTTCTCCCAAAAACTTTCTTTACCCCTACGAATAAAGGGACTGCCAAACCTGTGAACACGCATATGAATGGCGTCTGGCGTTACTCCTTCTATTTTTGCTAACTCTGGGGCACTTATACCCCATTTATGTTCAAATCTAGTGATAAGTTTTTGTTGCTTATCACACCATACTTTTGTTCTTTTTGATTTATTTTTCATTTTTTATCCTGGTTGCTACATATATGTATTTTGTATCTTCTGGACAACTCCACAGATATTCCTGTGCTAACTGTCTGCAGTTGTCCAGAGAACTATTATAAAAATACTTTATATACTCTGACTCTGGTTCTATAACTTTTATTACATATACTATTTGTTTGTTCATTATAATGTTATTGTATCTGTTTCAGTAAAGTTGACATCATCTGCCAGTTTAACTTTACTTTCTACAAAATGTATTGGATAAAGCATAGGATTTTTTGCTCCAGTTTTTTTTCTGAATCCTATATCTTTATCTGTCAGTATCATTTGATCTGACTGATTAAGATGTAGATAATATCCTCTCAAAAACCACCAGCCCATCCAGAAACAATGTTCAATCATTGGTAGTTGTTGAGCAACATACTCAGGATCTTCTCCATTACGCAAAAAGTTTGCTCTTAATCCACTAATCATTGTGAGTGTGCTGTTTTCTTTGCCCACTGCTTCGTGTGTGCTGTAATGATTTACAGGTTGCAACATAAAGTTAAACATTTCATACTGATGAGCTAAACTTTTATGGCATATCTCGTTTTCCAATCTGGTAAGCCAATATTCTATATACATACTATCTGCTTTAGTAAAGTTTACAAAACTTTTGGTGCTGTTATTTTTATTGTATGTGTATGGTATACAAAAATGCTCTACATCCACGAACTTTGTGACTTCGTGTGGCATATATATTTTATTTAATGGGTCATTTATACCTATATAATGGTTTATCCAGCCAGTAGAATGTTGTTTTTTACTAGTGGTTTTTATGCTGTTAGGTTCAACATATCTTTTATAATCTTTTCTTTGTTTATTAGTTTTTTTATTTTTAGTCATTTTTATTTCCTTAGTTGCCAACTATGTTTCATATATTATTTATCTGATTTACATATTTTAATCATAAAAAAAGGCCCTTACTTCCACAGCGGGCCAGTCTGCTATTCGGGGCAGGAGGGCTTAATGATAGGAAGCCGTGCCCCTGGATTATTTAATCCTTAATCCTATAGTAAGTTAAGCCTTGATCTTTGTAATCAGGGTGTTCCATAAGATACAAGCCGAACTCATACATTACTTCGTATGTGTTTAACCAGTTGTCTTTTCTGTAACTCATAGTGGACATCATACTTTGTCTCATTAAAGCCTCTAAGTTTTGTTCTGCTTTTGGATTAAAACCACTTAACGGAATACTTGCTAACATAGTTCTACACACAGCCGCATATAAGCCTGTCAGATACATTTCATCACCACGATAGTTTCTAAACAACTGCTTTTCAGTCATATCGTGTGTATTAAAAAATAATGGAACTATTTGATCTTCCACTTTGTCATACAAAAATGCTAATCTATATGAACCTTCGTTGCTTTCAAAAGGTTTAGAACCTTTTTGCTGTTCTTCTACATTTATGTAATGGTTTTCTATTGCGGCATAAAGATTAAATGATTGACTCTCAACGCCACCTAATATAGTTTTATATATACCTAAATGTGTATCATAAAGATCATCACCTTTATGTTCGTCATATATAGCATCACGCCATACATCATAACCTTCGTCGCCACCCATTAAAGGACTATAAGCACAATATTTAGAATCATCAAATATTTTAGCAAATCCATTTATAGGATTGTTTAATAACTCAATAACTCTGCTATTAATGTTTTTAGTCATCTTTTCTTCGCCAGTCATTCCGTGTAACTTTTTACTAAGTTCTACAAAATGTGCTCTGGCTTCTGCTTTGGAAATACCTTTTTCTTTAGCATATTCTTTTATTTTACCGTCTGTCATATATTACTCCTTTTTTAAATATATACCTATAGTATAGCAAATATCTGGTATTTGTCAACCTTTTTATGCTACCTCCACATTGTATTGTTTAGCATTTTCTATAAATCTAGGATTATTGTTTTCCCAATCATTTAATATATTGATACTGGCAATAAACATTTCATCCTGGATATATTTTGGTAATGGCAGTATACCACCATCCTGCTCAAAATCTATAATAAATCTATCATATGCTATCTCAAATAATCTAGACTTCTTAGTATCTAAACCTGAAACACGCATAAAGTCTGGATTGTGTTTAACACCACACTCTATAAGATATTGTTGAAACAATGATATAATATATTGATCTTTATTATCCATTACGCCACCTCCTCATAATCTTTTTCTTTTAGTACATTAAAAGCATCACTTTCTACAGCATACTCTGTCATACAGGTAAACACTATGTCTATTTGTTCTAGAGTAAAATCGTGCTCACGCAAATCTTTCAATAAACGCATCTCTTTACTGCCAATAGCAAAGTCCCATCTGTTACAAAAATCTTGTTCATTCATTACGCCACCTCCATATGTGCTGTAAATACTATGTAAAAATCATTTGCTTCTGCATCTGTGATATCACCGTGTTCATCTTCATACACCTGAACAGCAGTCTTAAATATGTCTCTTGTAGAGTCTCCAGTGTTAGACTCTACAATGTGTTCTACTATTGATAAAAACTTATCCATTACGCCACCTTCCTGAAATCTACTAATGACAAAACACCTAATGTTTTACCATCAATATTGAACTTTTTCTTTACGGCATTCAGTGTTTTTTTATCTACCAAAATAGTAGTTGCCTGTGCCTTTTTCATACCCAATATACCAGCAACCTGTTTGCTAACTCTTACTTGAGCATTAGGTTGAAACTGCTGGGCAGGTTTGATAACATCATAAATGTATTGCTCTAGATCAAAGAATGTATCATCTTTAAGATAATCACCACAAATAAAATAATAGTTTGCTTCGTTCATTACGCATTCTCCGAAAATAATATGCTACCTTTAGGGCCATTAGCACCTACTAATGTAAGTGTTCTAAAACTGCCTTCACTAGTCATCATATATGAAGGCATCATATCCATCATATCGATCATTCTTTGTTGCATTGTTTTGTCGTCATTCAACTCTAATGCTAAAGCGATTGCTTCTTGCTTGGTTCCTACTTTATATTCTTTCATATATTACTCCTTTTTTAAAATATATGCCATTATTATAGCAAATATCTGGTATTTGTCAAGCCACACTTATCGTTTAAACACAAAAAATAACACAGATCAGATAAATATATATGTTATAACAATACCCATAAAGGAGATCCACTTTGAGCGACTCTTACCGCGACTATATTGTAGGTGTTCACAGCCTATACGAAAAATACGAAGAAGATTGGCAACTCGCCCGTGATAGTTTTTATGGAGGCGTAGAAATACGCGATGGCAAATATCTAAAGGCTTATGCTGTAGATATGAATACACCTGCTGAAACAGTAAACACTTATACTACTGACAGCAATGGTTATGTCAAAACACTCAGGGCAAGAGTAGAAAATGTCAGCACAAAATCAGAGGCGCATCGAGGCGAAAACACCGTAGATGACGGAACATTCTATGCGGAAAAGCTCAGGAACACGCCTTATTTTAACTACTTAAGGCTGATATCAGCCGAATACAACAGCATCCTATTTAAAAATCCCCCACAAAGATATCTGGGTGATAGACAAGATATCACAGATTTCATTATGAATGTAAATGGGGAAGAAGACAATATCAATGAGTTTATGGCTCAGGTTGATCTATATACATTTATATATGGTACAGTCTGGATTAGTTGCGTAAAACCCATTGGATCAGATATTCCAAAATGGAAAATACATACACCGTTAGATGTTACAAACTGGCACTACGGTTATGATGGAAGAGGCGAACTTACACTGAAGAGCTTAGTGATCAAACTTCATGAAAGCGCCGAAGAAACAGTATACAGAGTCATGACTCCGGAAACTATAGATACTGTTTGGATAGCAGAGGACAATGAAGATTATGTCCCAGATGTTGATAATAACGATCTCATAAAAGAAGATGGTTATTACCGAGTTTCAGAAATAAATGAGCTCGGCTATATTCCAGTGGTGCCAGTTTACCAGGGTATGAAAATATACAATGGTATAGGAGCAACTCCATCGTTCGATTTGGCACAGATCCAGAGGAGCGTATATGCTGATATGGCAGAGATATATTCGGTTATATCATATGGAGCACATGGAACACTTATAGTAGACGAAGGCACAGACAGTTTAAATGATGGTGCCATAGGTGCAGAACCTGGTTCCATAGTCAGAGTGCCAGTCGGTATAGGTGAAGCCAGTAACTATGTGTATGAGTTTGTTACACCGCCTTTAACAGCAGTAACAGAAATCAGAGAACTTATAGATCAAAAGATTACCAAAATGGCAGAAATATCTATGATCAGAAGTGATGAACTCATTAAAGCATCCAGATCAGGAGAACAGTTAGAACAATACGACAGCAAACTGGAAGCATTTGTAAGACGCAAGGCGCAAAACTTAGAAAACCTAGAAGCAAAACTGTTTAACATTTATTTTGACTGGACAAATCAAAATAAACCAGAAGATTTTTCAATAAGTTATAACAGACAATACAGTAAGAAGGCACTACAGCACGAAGTTGCTGAAATAGATAGCCTGTTAAAAACTTACACAGATTACCAGAATGTATTCCAAAAGGATTACACAATACAAGATTATGCCACTGAAGCAGAAGCAATCAGTGTAGCACAAAGTTTAGGTGGTGACGGATTCCATTCTCATACCAGAGAAGATGGATTAGTCACCTACATGCCATTTAAAACTCATTTAGAGTTTGAACAGGCTGTAGAAGCCACTAAGGAGGCCGACGAAAACGGCGGATTTGTAGAAGAAATGCGAGACAAAATACGCAATAGACTAATGCAGTTAGTAGATAGCTCTACTACTGACAATGGTGTATAATATTTTGATGTACGACGACTTCTATCGTTAATAAAGGAGAAAAACATGTCACAAGATACTGACATCAATACACCAGTTGGAGGTGTTACAATCCAACCAGTAACAGACACTGATGCTGTGGAAACAACCACAACAGAGGCTGAAACAACACCAGAGGCTAAAACCTCAAGTGTTCCTACAGTTGAAAACCGTGAAGGTAAACTGTTTGTAGACGGAGTTAGAGTTTTCACTCGTGATGACACTAACAAAATAGCCGCTAAGGCTAAAAACGATGTCGAACAGGGTTTATTAAAAGATCTAAATGTTGACTCATTAAAGCAGGTAAAGGATGTTGTAACACAACTACAAACCGCGAATATTGATGACAACCAACAACCAGATTTAAATGTAAGTGCCCTGAGAGATGCAGTTAAAAAGCGTGAACAAACAGTGGAAGAGTTGCGTAATGAACTTAAAGCAGTTAAAACAGATTTTGTTTTAACAAATCATTTAAGTAAGTTACAAAACGAAATGCCCAGTAGTTGGAGTGGTGAACAAAAAGGCGCAGTTATTGATTTAATGAAAGCCAGAAATATGTTTGCTGTGGACGGCGAGGACTTTCAACTTAAAAGTGGTGAGGAATATCTCACTACAGACGGTGAAACACCAGATTATAAGTCAGCAGTTGAAATGGTTGGCAAACAGATCGGTTTACCGTTTTCTAAAAAAGGAACATCAGTGTTAGACTTAGAAGCAGGTAGCAGTTCGAAATCTCAAGGCACAGGCGCAGTCAGTGACTCGCTCATTTCAAGTGACCCAGAATATAGAGCCGCATATCTGAACATAAGAGAACAGAACAAAACTTTGTTAAAATCTGACATCACAGATGCTCAGGTCAAAAGCAAAGTTAAAAAAATACGCGAGTTGAGAGGAACTTAGCTCGTATACTAACTTAAAATAAGGAGACATACTATGTCAACAAATAGTGCAAACCTCATTAATAAGTTATTTGAAGAAGTCAGTGGGGACTTGATCGCCCATTATGATAATAATGTTTTGATGCCTTCGAATACACTTATAACAAACTCTTACAACTTGGTAGGAGCGATCGGGAACACAATGAGGATCCCAATCACAAATGCATGGACAACAGGTGCAAACAACATTGACGAGTCTGATGATATTGCTGGCGAATCCGGAGCAGTCCAAGACTTTAACCCAGAAGCAATAACTTTAGCAGTAGGCAAAAGAGGTTCTTTTTCTTACGTCACAGCCGAAGCTCTAGAAGACGGTGGGCTATCTACTGTATCTAATGCCGTGTCATTAAGATTAGCAAGAAGTATCGCACAAGGAACTGACCAGTCTGCGTTTAAATACATGCTAAACAACACTGATACAGCACCAGCAACGGCGGCAGTATTAGATGGTTCAACAGGATCTAATGTAGAACTTGTAAACACAATCACAGGTTCACAGGATATTTGTCCAGTATTTTCATCTGAAGCTATGGCTTACGCCGTAAAAAGAAGCCCAGAGTTGAAAATGTGGGAAGATGTGAAACTTGATCAAACAAGCATGGTTGCTACAATGCGTAATGGCTTTGCTCAAATCGACAAAAGTTTTATTAAAGCAGTAGCAGGTAACACAGCCATCGGTGCAACAGCACAGAAGGCAACTTTAGCGAACTTTGGTGAAGCAGTTGCAAAACTAAGATCAGCAAACGCACCTACAGATGCGGCTGGATACTATTTTGCGGCTATATCTCCATCAGTTGAACTTCAACTAATAGATCAGTTAACTCATATCGCCAACGGCGGTACAGTTGGATCACTAAGCTCAACAGGTGACAGAGTGTTAATGGACGCATTAGTAGGCCAGGCTGTTGGAATCCGATTCCTAAGAAGTAATAATATCGTAACTAATGTAGCGGCATCGTAAGTTAGGGAGTAATATATGGCATTTGTAACTAATATAGACGGTAATGTAATAGCATACTGTGATGCGGCAGACATCAGAGATAAAGATCAAAGGATTTTCGAATCCAATGAGATTAACTTTGCTGACGCACCTACAACGCCAACAACTCTTGATGAATATTTAGACGATCTATCAATCAAAGCATTTGCTCGAATCAATGAAAAGATACGAGCAAGTGCCAAGTGGAGAAGTTATTTGGGATTTACGAATAATAGTGCCTTAACTGGTAATACTATTCCGCCAATCAACGCAAACAGAATAGTAGCAAGACAGTCCGATGTGACTGATTTGGCTACATATTATGTTCTAAAAGAATACCTTTTACCCAAAGTGGCAGATTTTGGAGATGATCTTAACGATGAAGTCCAAAAGATTGCTTACTATAGTTCAAAGTTCGAGGACTTGTTCAACGAACTACTGGATATGATGGACTGGTATGATGCGGCGGGTGACGGCCTAGACGAAGCAGATAAAATGGTTTCGTTCAGAACAAACCGTAGAACTCGTAGCAAAAGAAATATAACAAGGGTTAGATAATGGCATACAGATCAACATTACTGACACAACTACAAACTGATTTGGCTACTGGTAACATAAGTGTTAGCACTGAGTTACCTTATACTGCCGGCAGTGACAGTCTTAACATCAAAAATATGAAAACTTTGTATTTAGATCAAGACAATGAAACTATCACGCAGAACCAACAGTTTTTAGATAATGGAAGTGTTGATCAAAAAGAAACTACCATTAACGCATATGTTAGTGTAGATGCAAAAAACCCCCCGGCTGATTTGGATACGCGAATCGCAAGTATCCAAAATGCTAAAAGTAGTGTGGCTAATGTTTTCGTTAGAGAATGTGAGACTACTACTGAGATAGAAAGCGATATACTGACTTATACATTTGAGTATAAGTTTATAACAATCTAAGAAAAGGAGAACCCAATGGGCGTAATAAATGTAAGTGGATCAACTGTTGAAGCAACAGTAGTGATTAGTGATAAGGGATCATCATATGGTGCCAGTACATCACTTACTTTGTTAAATCTCAACGACATTTCTTTAACAAATACACAAGGTACTTTTAGATATCAAACCTTAGACAGCCAATCAGAAGCAGTTGTAACAACAGTTGCTACTAATAGTGTTGCTCTTAATCTTGTTATTGACGAAGCACAGTTCTTTGGAGACGGAGTAGACGCAAGTCCAATCGTTAACAAAGGAATATTTGGAACAAGTAATGATAAGACTGAAATAGACTTCAGAATATATTTTGAAGGAACTACAGTCACAGGAAACAAATACATCGATGGAACAGGATTTATTACAGGTATAACACCGACCGTAAATCCCGGATCTCCGTTATGGGTCACACCTGTAACTATCGAAGTAAATGGAGAGTTAACAGAGGGAGAGGTTAGTTAATAACTAATAACTACCACAGTTAAAAAACTAGTGCTACTTGGAAACAGGTAGCACACTTTTTATAGGAGTTCTGTTATGGAACATAAATGGATGAGACTATACAAAGAAGGTGTATGGACAGGCAGTGAAGACCGTATGGTTACACTGAAAGACGGTTCCAGACATAGTATAGACGACTTAGCAAAAGAACATGGCTTAGACTTGCCAGATAGCGGTGCGAAACCAAAGTTAAAAAGCAAAAAAACAATAAATACAGTTGTAGATATACAGGAGAAAAGACATGAAGATTTGGAAGAATCACACGACGACAGAGATACTGAAGTCGATGATGGAGGAGACAGCGAAGGCTAAAGCAGAACTTCGTTGCGCCACAAAAGATTTAGAGAAGGCATCAAACAGATTAAGTTTTGTTTTAAGTGCCGTAAACCACTTAACTGAAGGAGATATACAGAATGAAACTAAGTGAAATAGCAACAAAACCAAAACTAAACAAAATAGTTTTAGATAAAAAAGAAATAGTGTCAACATATGGAGAGCCATTAGAGTTTTTTGTATACGACAGACAACCCATAGAAGTATTCGGAAGATTAGCAAATGCTGATAAAGAACATTTTTCCGATATTGCAACCCTAATGAAAGATTTAATCCTGGATGAGGACGGTAATCCTGTGATGTCAGATGACAAACAGTTACCATTTGATGTTTTAGTAGAAGCAATGACTAAAGTAAGTGAGACTTTGGGGAAGTAACAAACCACATTATAAAACCCGGTAATGCGGATACAAACTTTATTTTAATGTTGGACACACTTGCTACAAGATACGGCAAGTTACCATCAGAGGTGTTGCGTAAAGGTGATAGTTTTGATATCAGTGTTATGGATGTAGCACTTACATATGAAAAATATCAAAGAGATAAAGGTAGCGGAAATATAGATACAAGTATGTATGATATGGACGCATTGAAACAAGCGGCAGATAAAGCCAAAGATAAACATGAAAATAGACAGCAAAGTATTCAACAAAAGGATGAAACTATTGGAAAAGGTTCCTGATCAACTTCTTAAGAATGCAGAATCTGAACTAAAAGCACAAACTCCTATAAGGAGTGGTAATGCCCGTAACAAAACAAAGTTGCGTGGAGATAAAATCCGCAGTAACTATCCATATGCTGGAGTCTTAGACGCAGGTAGTAGCAGACAAGCACCAGATGGGTTTACTAAACCTACTATAGAGTTTATGGGTAAGAATGTGGATAAACTTATTAAGAGAATATAATGGCAAAAGATATCAGAGTATCATTAGAGTTAGACAGTAAACAGTTTGACAGAGGCATAAAAAAGAGTAAACAAGAAGTTACTGGTTTAGGCACCACTGCGAATAAAACTAGTGGTATATTAAGAACTTTAGCCGGTGCTTTTGCTGTAAGAGAACTTGTACAGTTTGGTGATAGCATTACCAACTTAAAGAACAAACTACTAACACTTAATCCTAGTGCGGCCGCAGTAGCCAATCAGTTTGACAGAATCAGAGAGATAGCAATAAGTTCTCGTAGTGATTTAGATGGTGTTGGTGACTTATACTTTAGAATAGCCAGAGCACAAGACGAACTTGGTATAACCAGTGAAGAAACTGCAAGTATTGTAGAGTCAGTTTCAAAGGCCATTACAGCAAGTGGACTAAGTGCTCAAGAAGCACAAGGACCTTTACTACAGTTAGGACAAGCACTACAATCCGGTAGATTCCAGGGTGATGAACTTAGATCCATATTAGAAGGTTTACCAGATGTAGCAAGGGCATTAGCAAGAACTCTAAATGTGCCTATTGGTAAACTAAAAGAGTTAGGTAGTCAGGGCTTAATCACAGGTGATATATTTGTAAGAGCTATGAAAGAAGCAAAAGACAGTATTGATGATGCTTTTGCAAACACAGATGTCACAATAGGACAAGGATTTAGTGTTGTACAAACAAGTTTTGCTGGTTTAGTAGAAGCAGTAGGTGATAGCACAGGTGTTTTTGATAGTATAGCAAAAAGTTTAGTCACACTGGCAGATTTTGTTGAAAGATTAAGTAAAAGTGGTGAAGCAATAAAATCTTTTGGTGCTACTATACTTTCTGTGATAGGCATATTATTATTATTTGGTAAAGCACTACCAGCCGCAGGTAGAGCCATTGATAACTTAAAGACCGGCACACTTACAAGTGTTAAAGGTATGTCAGACGCATTTGGCAATAAAGGGTTAGCAAAATCAGTTAAAAACGCCGCAATGAGATTAGTAGGCTTAAAAGCAGTAGGAGATGGAACATTAACAGGTTTCGGTAGACTATCTTTAGTTTTTAATGGTTTAATAAGATTATTAGCCGGTCCAGCAGGTTTAACACTAGCATTTTTTGGATTATTTAATGCAATAAAAGGTATACAAGATTTAAAAGCACAAGATGCCATTCAGGAAATAATAGGTGAAGGCGCAGATGCAACTGTAGCCAAAATAAAAGAACTACAAGCAGAAATAACAAACTTAGAAGAAACCAATACTAAAATGGTCACTACATTTAGTAAGACTGGTAAACTTACTATATCATATGAAAAAGATGTAAAGGAAATAGAAAGATTAACTGGTGTTATTGATAAGTTATTTGAATCATTATCAATGGAAGACAGAGCAGAGTTTTTAGGATTCGAAGGCTTACCAGATGATCATCCTATAATGGTTACTAAAAGAGAAGCCGAGGCAGCCGCCAAAGCCGCAAAAGGATTAGCAACAGAAATAACTAACTTTATGTTAAGTTTAGGTAAAATGCCTCGTACAGATGAAAACTTTATAGGTGCAATAGAAAAACTTAAAGAACTAATGGGTGATCCTAAAACTAATGATGAAATATTAGAATACGAAAAGAATCTTAACACAATATATAGATTGTTTGGTAAAACAAAACCCAAAGATGTGGTTAAACCTTTTGAACTACTAAATGAAGAAGTTTCTAAAGTAAACGGATTACAACAATATAAAAATGTTGTAGAACAAATAAAAGAACAACTTAAACTAATGGGTATAAGTTCTGAACAAGCAGAAATACTTTTAGGAATACTAAATAAAAAAATATCAGCAAGTGAACAAATATTCTTTACTTTCCAGGAAGCAGTAGATTCTGCAGGTATGGCATTGGGAGATGACTTAGCAAATGCTTTAGTAGAAGGTGAAAGTGCATTAGATAGTTTCCAAAACTTCTTTAAAAGTGTTGTAAAAGAAGTCATAGCAGAAGCAATAAGGCTCACAGTTGTAAGAGCATTGATTAGCAGTATATTTGGTGCTTTTGGATATGGTGTAAAGTTTGGTTCAAGTAGTGATATAGCAAGTATTTCTAAAAAAATACCAGGCAAAGCAATGGGCGGACCTGTAATGGCAAACAAACCTTACATTGTTGGTGAAAAGGGTCCTGAACTTATGGTTCCAGGCAGTTCAGGCACTATAGTTCCAAATCACGCAATGGGCGGTATGACCACAGTAAACTACAATATTAACGCAATAGATTCTGCTAGTTTTCAGCAGAGAATCGCACAAGACCCTCAGTTCCTACATGCTGTAGTAACAAAAGGCGCAAACGATTTACCAAGCGGTAGGAGATTTTAATGAGTTTTCAAACAATAGTAAATAATGCCACAAACATTAGCATAAACAATATGCCAGTGACAGGTGCTGTAATGAGTAGATCGCAAAGAGTAAAAACAGCACAAAGAGGACCTTCAATATATACTTTTGAAGTCACAACTGGTAGACCTTTTGAAATGAACGGCACAAACCGTGCTATGTTGCAGGTGCTACAAACAAAAAACAGAACTACAGAAGAAGAAATAACACTCAGTGCCACAACTGGTATGGGTTATATAATGGGTTATGCAGGAACTTTAGATAGCACTCAGTTAAATGCTTTAACTATAGATAGTTTTTCCGGTAGCACACTAACTTTAGATACAAGTGCCACTAGTGGTATTATAGCAGGTGATACACTATTTGAAGTAGGTGATTATATACAACCTGCAAACAGCAGATATACATATCAGGTAAAAACTACTGTATTTGGCAGTGACATTGCTTTAGGCTTAGTAGATGTTGAACTACACAGAAACATACTACCTAGCACATCAGATGGTGGTAATAACATTGTTAGTCAAGGATTAAATGTTGCTAACAACTGCACATTTCATGTTAAATGTATGAAAATGCCGGCGTATACATTAATACCAGGAGAACTATTTACATTTGATAGTGGGTTTACATTCGTAGAGGTTATACTGTAATGGCTACTACTATATCACCAGTAGTTGGTGCAACAAACATACAAGCAGTATTGTTTATCAAGTTAGGCCCTATAGAAGGCACAACATATTATGTAGCAAACACATATAAACCTTATACAGTAGACGGAAACAGTTATACTGCATTAGGTAGTTTTATGGGACTCACAGATATCAAAGACGAACTTCGTGTAAGTAATGGAGATGTAGGTGTTTCATTTAGTGGTATACCCACAGATCAAGATTATATTAGTTTAGTACTAAACAGTAAAGTAAAAGGTGCTCCAATAGAAATAAGCAGAGGATTTATTGCGGCAGATGGCAGTTTAGAAGGAAATACAGTTTATAGAAGATTTAAAGGTGTCATTCACAACTATGGTATATCAGAAAGTAGACCGCAGTTTAGTGATGAAGCATTTCATAGTGTTACACTACAATGTAGTAACATAAACAGCATTTTAGAAAATAAAATAGCAGGAAGAAAAACAAACGAACAAGGTATGAAAGAATATTATCCAACTGATGGCAGTTGGGATAGAGTAGCAACATTGATGTCTACTGCTTTTGACTTTGGTAAAGGATATGGAGAAAACACAACAGGTAGTGCTGGTGGCGGTGGCGGTGGTGCTAATGCTAGACAACAATCAATAGCTCAAAACCGTAGATAATAAGGATGTGTAGATATGTTAGTAAGGCCAGCAACGCAGGCAGATGATGACCACATTATAGATTGTTTAAGAAAGTTTGCAGAAGAACAACCCATAAGCAAACTCAAAGCAGAAGCAAATCAATATAATGATCATCATGTAAGAAAGATTTTAGATGCTATAAGACAAAGAGGTGTCATACTTATAGCAGAAATAGACAGTGAAATAACAGGTTTATTAATGGCAGTGGTAAATCCAGATATCTGGCTACCACAGATTAAGACCATGAACGAACTTGTTTGGTGGGTACATCCAGAACACAGAAATAGTAGTGCTGGATTAAGATTATTAAAAGAATACACTAAAATATGTGAGAAAAAGGTGAAAAGAAAAGAAATACATACATTTACAATGACTCTTTTAGAAGATTCGCCTGTTACTAACATAGAAAAACGAGGTTGGTCATCAATAGAAACCAACTATGTATACGGAGTAAAATAAATGGCAGTATTTTCGGCTATAGCGGCGACATTTAACTATTTGGTGTATACAGGTATCATTATGGTGGGTGCAGGTGGAGCCGGCGCTCTATTGGCTATACAAGCCGGTGCGGCATTACTCACAGGTGCTATAGTTTATGGTGTTGGTAAAGGTGTTGGTAAGGCACTTATGCCAGATTTCCCCACAGGCAATACAGGACTTAATGGTGGGACCAGAGTTCAGTTAGCACCTAACACAGGATACAGAGTTCCTGTAGTTTATGGTCACTCATTTCAAAACGGTATAATAACAGACGCCGCAATAAGTTCTGACAATCAAACAATGACATATGTTTTAACCTTTAGTGAAAAAACTACAGGCACAACAACATTGGGCGATCTATTTTGGAACGACAAGAAGTTAGTATTTGCTAATAGCACATCACCAAATGTTACAAGCACAATAGATGAAGATGGCACAACATCAACAGATTATGCTAACAATGTAGAAGTATATGTATATGATGGCGACGGAGATAGTGCAAATGCTTTAAGGGGTAGTGTAGATGCTTATACACTTGTAAGTCACTGGACAAGCACAGAAAAGAACTCAGGCACAATATTTGCTGTGATTAAAGTTACATTTGATCCTGAAGCACAACTTACAGGTTTAGGCACAATAACAGCAGAACTCACAAACAGTTTAGATAATCCTGCAGATGTATTGCAAGATTTTTTGACTGATACTACATATGGTTGCAGTATACCTTTAAGCAGTATAGATACTACAAGTTTAGCCACTTTGGAAAGTTATTCAGATGAACTAATAACATACACTGACAAAGACGGTGCAAGTGCAACACAAAAAAGATATACTATTAATGGTATTGTAAATACATCAGAAGATTGCAGAACCAGTATAGACAGATTGCTAACTGCTTGTAACAGTTTCTTTACATATGATGCCAAACAGGGTAAATGGCGAGTAAGTGCCAACAAAGCAGAAACCACAGCATCAGCATTTCAGTTTAACAATGATAACATTATAAGTGACATTAAGTTTAGCTCAACGGCACTAACAGGTCAATATAATAGTGTGGAAGTAGAATATCCTGATAAAGATCAAAAGGATAAAAGCAACTATGTAACAATAGACTTACCAGCAAACCAAAGAGAAACAAACGAACCAGATAATCAAATGACCCTGCGTATGGAGTTTGTAAACAACAATGTTCAAGCAGAATACTTAGCAAACCAACAGTTACGCCAAACCAGAGATGATTTAGTAGTTATCTTTACAGCAGATTATACAACATTAGGTGTAGATGCTGGTGATGTTGTAAAACTATTGGAAACAGATGTTTATGGACAAAATGATAAACTTTACAGAGTTATACAATCAGTAGAAAAAGAAACTGATGATGGTATGATCACAGTAGAGTTTACCTGTGTAGAATATAATGCAGATGTTTATACAGTAGAATCAATCACAGAGTTTACACCAGCACCTAACAGTGATATTGCTTTATTTAACAGGTTAGGAACGCCTACGACGCCCACTGTTGACAATGAAAGAAGTTTACTTAGTTTACCCGCATTCGATGTCAATACAAATACACCAGCATCTGGTATCTATACCAGAGCAGAGTTATGGCACGATACACAAAGTGATATGAGTACTAAAAAACTCCTGGATACATTTAGATCACCCACAACAATAGGCACAGGCACTGAAGTAGAGTTTACAGTTAAAGGTTTAGCCAGTGGCACATACTATTATCAGACCAGAGTAGGTAATGATGAGGCATTTGGAGATTTTTCAACAACATCAAGTGCTCATAACTGGACTGCTAATGTTTTAATCAACCCTATAACTATTATAGATGGTAATCAGCCAGTTTTAGGTGTAAGTGGTGGTAACATCATAGTAAACACAGGTAGTATTGGCACAACATTTTTAGATGCGGCAGTAAATGCCAACTTAACAGCGGCTTCAAATATTGTAAATGTTCCTACATACAACTATTTTACCACAACAAGTGCCGCGGCACCCAGTGATAGTGTTTTTAACACACAGGTAGGCAGAGATCCTATCAATAATGACATCATAGTAGTCACAGACAGCGGTGATAACACCGTTCAAAAGGCTTACATACATAATGGCACTAACTTTGTAGAAAACACAAACTTCTTTAGTGGTGGATTAGTTACAGACGGCACTATAGGTGCAAATGCCATAGTTGCTAACAGTATTACAACAAGTCAGTTAGACTTTACACCAATAACAACAATAGCAGGACAAACAGGTGCTACAATAACTGCCGCACAACTTAGCAGTGGCGGGTTAAGATTAACAAACGATAGTGTAGCAACATCATTGCTTAACGGAACAGTAGATGTAGCAAATGGTGGCACAGGCAGAACATCAACAAGCAGTTATGTAGCAGATTTAAGTGCCGCAGGTTTAAGATTAACCAGTGATGTGGTAGATGTAGCACAGGGCGGAACAGGTAGAACAACAACTAGCAGTTATGTAGCAGATTTAAGTGCGGCTGGATTAAGATTATCCAGTGATGTTGTAGCAGAAGCACAAGGTGGCACAGGATTAACCAGTTTTAGTAGTGCCTTAACAGCACAAGGTGTAGGTTTTGTTAGTGGTGGTAACGCAAACTTAGGTGATTTAGCAGTATTAGATGACATAACACTTGCTAAAGTTACAAATGCTGGTAGTTTAGCCGCATTAAATAGTGTTGCTCTAAATGGTGCTACCACAACAGGCACATTACCAGAAACTAAAGGTGGAACTGGACAAACAAGTGATAGTGCGTATGCTTCACATTTAGGTTCACAAGGACTTATTGTAACAGAAGTAGCAGGTAACAGTGGTAGTGTTAGTGCCGCAACTATTGTGTCAGCAGGTAGCATACTTGTAGCAGATAGTAATGTCAGTAGAAATACAAATGGTGGTGTAACAAGTATAACAGGTGGTGTTATAAACACCGGTACACTGAACGCAAGTTTAGTAAATGTAACAAACTTAAATGCTACAAATATAAACACAGGAACATTATCAGCAGACCGTATTGCTACAAATGATTTAGTTTTACCAAGTAATGGTGGTAACAAAACTGCTGTAGGTCCATTTAACGAAAATGATATGACCTATAAACATTTAGGTGATTTAGGCACTGGAGCAGGATTCTATACTGGTTATATTAGAGTATACAAAGGCTCATACCCCGGCGAAGTTAAAACTATAAGTTTCTTGTTTAGTGATGGCACACACGGTGCTAATGGAACACCACCAGGTGCTACATATAATGTAAATACTATTAGTGCCTTTGTAGATACACCTCAGATAAGCAGTAGTGCTTCACATTATATTACAGAAACACCATTACTTTATTTTCTAACAGGAACACTTATCACTGATAGTAGATTAAAATCGAATGCCAACCAAGATACTGCTAATATTCCTTTTGCTTTTTTATATACAGGCACAGGCACACCAAAATGCTTTATATACGCACAAGGAGACAGTAACAGTCAGTATATAGGTGGTAGTGAAGTTCACTTTGTTAAGTTTAGCACATAGGAGATATAATGAGTAATAGATACGAAGATTTTACAACAACTTTTACTATAGATAGAGCACATCATAAAAAAATAACAGATGATGGCGAGCAAATAGTTACACAAATATATTTTGATGTAAGCGGTGAAGATACAACAGGTAATACGCATACATTTAATAATCAAATAGTAAGTTTTTCGCCTTTTGCTACAGATACTTCAGCAAACACATTTATTCATATAGATTCAGTAACAGATACTATTTTAGAAAACTGGGTTAAACTTGATTACACAGAAGAAAAATGTAATCATATATTCAGTAACTTTTTATATAACAACCGCGATCATTTAGATGTTGATCCTTAAGTTATAATAAACAAAAAAACACAAAATCGGATAAATACAAGTATAACAAAATAGGCTACAATACCACAGTATTTTAGCAAGAACCTTCAGGAGTCAAAATGAGCAGATTGTTAGATTGGAAATCATTTATTGGAGGGGCAGACAA
>Ga0222718_10001367_pt1 | contig 23612 bp, 22 predicted proteins | sample C33_27DmetaG_FD_165045 | JGI IMG/M metagenome (GOLD analysis project Ga0222718, IMG submission 165045) | Estuarine water microbial communities from San Francisco Bay, California, United States - C33_27D | ecosystem: Environmental > Aquatic > Marine > Unclassified | place: USA: California...
GTCATCTTTACTGACAGATCCATCGCCATCTTTACTGACAGATCCATCGCCATCTTTACTGACAGATCCATCGCCATCTTTACTGACAGATCCATCGCCATCTTTACTGACAGACCCATCTTCACTGCCACTTACAGATTCATCTTCACTTCCACTGTCACGTACAGATCCATCTTCATTTTCACTGTCACTTACATCTACTATTACATCACTTGCAGCTATTTTACTTGCAGCTATCATTTCTTCATTTTTTCCTCCTCCTCCTTTCATTGAATCCATATATTTGCTTATTTGTGTATCAAGTGTCTTTGTAATAATTTTATAACCTCTTGCTGCTTTTTCTTTTTCCTGTCTAACTAGCTCTTTCTTTTCCATATCTTTCCTAATTTGTTTCTCTTTTTCCTCTGTTTCTTTTATTTTTCTGTAGTAGTCGTCTGCTTCATCCTGGTAATTAAAATGAGGTGCTCCTTTTACATCGTCTCCGGCTGCTGGTATTTGGTTTAGTATCTTTGTTGCTGCTGCTGGTATTTTGTTTAGTATCTCTGTTGCTGCTGGTGATTTTGCTTCTTGTGCGTTAATATTTAAACCTAATGCAGAATATATATTTTTAATATCTGCAATACTATAAATAGCTGTATATTCGGTATTATTTATTGTAGATTTTAATTCTATAGTTTGTTGTTCGCTCATATTATTGCAATAAATTCTTATATATTATATGTAAATAAATATAATATATAAAAATACCTAAATGAATATCACTTAATAAGTGCTTTTAATTTGGTCGTTAGGCATCTCGCGAGTAGCCATACCACCACGAACCCATCCATTCAATGCAGCTTCTTCAACAGTGTTAGATGGGTCCTTAACCATATTTTCCATCTTACTATCAGTAGGATACAAAGAATAAGGTCCAAAAGATTTTTCCATAATGGTAGATACACTTTTCTTTTCAGTAGAAGGTTCTCCTTGTTGTAATTGAGATTCTAAAGCAGGGTCACAACTACCTCTTCCTAAATAAGGAATAGTAGCAAAAGGACGAGAGAATAATTGTAACTTCTCTAATGGGCGTTCTTCTTGTGGTTTTAACTTCAACATAGATTCTTTATCAACAGCAGCATTATGAATACCATTTCCGTTAGCTAAACCATTAAAGTTCATAGTAGGTTGTTGTGTGGCAAATTTAACGTGACTATCAGACATTTTACTACTAAAATGATCGGTAACCATATAATTAGCAGAATGAGTATTGGCAATATTACGTTGAGTTTCATCAGTAGAATCAGCACCAATACGGGCATTGTTATTAAAAGTGTAAGGGCTAAGTGTGGCCATGAATACTATATTATAGTATACGAAAAGATAGTAATTTGGAATAATATAAATAAAGAGAAAGTTTATTTTTATTAATAATTATGCAAAAATATAGAATAACCTAAATATAGTGCAAAAACAATAGTAATCCATGCCATAGTAGGATCAATACGATTAAATACAAAGTGTTCGTTACTTAATATAAGTGCTTCTAAAAAGAAAGTACCACTAACAACATATTGACTAGTGCGATCTTCTAAAGTCATTCCATTTAATACACGAATAATACCATTAGCTAACATAGTATATGCAACAAAACGCTCAAACATAATATTATTATTGTCATATTCAGTAATCATATCAAAATAAACATTACGTATATATGGAATTTGTAATAAATTTAATATACATAATGCAGTAATAATATTGTATATACCATTAATAACAATAATCCACTGAATAAATGTAAATTGTTTCATAAAAATTGTGCTGTTTATATTATATGCATTGAATATAATACAAAATACTAAATGATAAAAATTAATTAGTATGTCTTGCTAAATTACGTGCACATGCGAATTGGTTGCCTTCCTTACAAGAGATCATACTCCCGTAACAAAATTCAGCAAATCCAGCTTGATCGTTAGGTATAGTAGTGCTAGGATTAGAAGAAAATGGACGTAATGATTGTTCGAACATTAACTCACTTCCTGAGTCTTTAAATAACTTATCGGCAATATTAGGGTGGTCTGGATTAGCATCAGCAACAAATTTCTTAGCTTGTGTTAAAATATCTTGTTCCACATTTTTATTAAATGCAGGTGGTGCAGGTTTTTTCTCAGGATTATAATCATAATCAGTAACAAGAACGTTACCAAAAGGATTACTAGAATCAGGTTTATCAAATACTCCATCAGGAACAGGTAAATTATGTTTTTTAAATAATTCTTCTGCAACAGGTGCATTGTCAAACCCTTCTTCGGTGTGTTTTTTGTTTTCCATTTTAAGTTTTTCTTGTTTATGATAATAATGTAACATATAAATAGCACCAAGTGTTACTAAAGCAAATAAAATAGAGCGAACACTATTAGTCATAATAAATGTAATAATAGTTAATATAATAACAGAACGTGTAATAGCATTCAACTTTTGTTCGTAACTCATACCCTCAATAGGAAAAAATTCAAAAATATAAAGGTGATGAAAGAGAACATTAGGGTTCTCTCCCCAAAAAGGAATTTGTTTGCGTACACTCTTAATTTTTTGTGTCATATCTTCAACAGTTTTGTTATCGTCGCGTAAATCATCAAAATTAAGATCCTTAGGTGGTGTTTTTTTATTATTTTCAACATTAGGTTGATATAATTCTTCTGTTACGTTTGAAGCAATTAAATTATTAGACATTTTATATAAGTTTTATTGTATATATTTATATATTATATTGTTTTACATAATATACACTAAAATAATTATAAATAAAACATGTCTAAATAGATAGCAAATTATTTATTGGTTTGGAGAACATTGATAACATCATTTTTATGTTTAATACATTGTTTATCAATCGATAAAGTTTCACACTTTGTTTCTTGTGGAACTATATTCAAAACACATTTGGATTTTTCGCCATATAATGACTCAGTGCATCCTTTTTCCTTAAATACAGTTGTTTTTTTAGAAAATCTCACCTTTCTACGTGTTTTATTCAAATCATTTTTACTAATAGCACATCTCGCTCTGAAATGCTCGTATCTTTCTCTAACTACCTCATAAGACAATCCTGATGTTTTTTCTAACATTTTATTAATTAATTCGTGCAAATCAAAAATGTATTTGGAGAACGTTTCCCTATTTTTCATAACTTTCATATAAAGAGGTAAAGTTTTGAGGTTTTTCTTAAAATTTGTTCTACATTTTCCACAAGGTAATACGTTTTGTAATGATAATACAAAATCTCTATAATATTTTTTATCTTTTTTAGTAGGTTTAACTGGATAATTAAAACTCATTGTATGTAAATAATGCCACATACCGGGTCCCCATACAGTTGTTAACATTCCATCGTTACTATTATAATCATCTTCACCATATATTTTTTCAACATCTTTTATTTTTGGTCGTTTGTTACGAACAGTAGTATTTTTCATATATGTTTTCTTAGTTATATTGTTATAACATAAAAAATTATACTAAATATTTAGTGAGTTCATTTATTATGATAAAAATATAGTTATAATATATACAAAATGGCTGGTATTGTTGATGTTATTGGTAAATATGTAAAACCTTACAAAAAGGTGATAATTATTGTTTTAATTTTAATCGCATTTATATTTGCTATTCGTTTTTGGATGAAAACAAATAATGTAGAACCTAATAAATTTGATGATGTTGCTAATTCAGGTGACCGTAATAAAGATGCTATTATTTATTTCTTTCACGTAGATTGGTGTCCTCATTGTAAAACAGCTCTACCTGAGTGGGAAGCTTTTAAAAATACACACGATGGTAAGGTAATAAATGGATATAGTCTAAAGTGTATAGATGAAGATTGCACTGATGAGAGCAAACCAGAGGTATCTACATTAATTAATACATTTAAATTAGAATCATTCCCAACTGTAAAAATGGTTCGTGGAGATCAAACAATCGATTTTGATTCTAAAGTAACTTCTACCACATTAGGATCATTTGCAAATATGATGTTAGGTGACTAACTAATCTGGTTATAATATATTTCTATACCTTTATCAATTAAATCTTTTCTAATGTTTCTATCATTAGCAACATTTGATATTTCCGTAAGTGATCTAGCGTCGCTTTCTAAAATAAAATAATATTTAATCTTGTTCTCAACTTTGTTTACTATATTCTTTAATAATTGGTTTAATAGATATACAATAAAATCGAATAAAGAAATATTAGTCATTATAATATCTTCATCACTCGCACATTGTGTCATATTTATACCCAATATTTCATCATTTTTTGCACCATTTATAATGCATTCATTTATTGCATAATTATTACAAAATCCTCCATCACAATAAGCAATATTATCAATACAAATAGGTTGATATAAAATTGGTATAGAACAGGATGCGTGAATAGCATCTAATAATAACCAGTTAGGATGTGTTTTATATGAAATATCCACCATTTTAAATGTATTTACATTTGTTACAAATATATGTAACTCTATATTAGTTTTTTTGTAGAAATCTATCATTGTTATGTTTGTTGACAAATCCTTACCTAATAATAATGGTTTAAATATTTTTTCCGTAATTTCTTTACTGTAAATCCCGTTTTTGTGGATGCTGTTAAATATATTAGTAATATCATATTGAAATACCTTATTCCAAGGACGATTTAATAAATAATCATCAATAGTCTTCCAATCATATTTTAAACACAATATTGTTGCTAACACTGAACCAATTGATGTGCCATATATTGTTTGTATGTCGTCTATTTTCCATAATTTTTCTTTATTTGATTCGCGTATAATACCATAATAGGAAAATCCAAATATTCCTCCACCCGATATTACTATATGTTTTATAATATTATTTTGGATATGGTGTGTTATTTCTGGTATAAATTCTCTTCTATTGTTATTATTATTTTTTGAATCTGCTACATATAAATCCATTATTTACATATTCAATAGATGGATTTATTTATATTTTAACGCATTTAATTCGTTGGTTCTTATAATGTATTTTCTTTGTAAATAATAATTATGTCAAACTTTTTATTTTCAACAGACGAAGAAAGTAACAGTAAAATAGATATAGATGAATTGTATAATAAAACCCAACAACGTGATTTAAAACAACTATCTATATTCAATAAAATTTTAAACCGTATTCACAATAAGATAAAGGCTACAACTCGAGTTGTAAAAAAAGATACTCACATATGGTTTACAGTTCCTGAATACATATTTGGAGAACCTTTATATAATCAAGGTGATTGCATTGGTTATTTAGTTGTAAAATTAGAAGAAAATGGGTTTCTTGTTAAATATATGCATCCAAATACATTGTTTGTATCATGGACTAATTGGGTACCAAGCTATGTTAGAAATGAAATTAAGAAAAAAACTGGAAAAGTATTAGATGAAAAAGGTAATATTTTACGTGACTTAAAAGCGGAAGCTGAGGCTGAAGAAGAAGAAGATATGAATTCAAAATTATTTAATGATAAAAATAATACCTCGCAAAAAAATAAAAAAGAATATACACCCTTAAATCAATACAAACCTACTGGTAATTTAGTTTATAAACCAGAAATGTTTGAAAAATTAGAGAAAAAAATGGGATAATTGGAAAACTATTTAGAACTAGTACATAATAATTATAAATGGATAATTATAATTATAATTATAATCGTTTTATAAAACCTTTATACGGAGAAAAAAGAAATCAAACAACAGATATATGTTTATTAAGCGATAATATATTACCTCACACCTATAATGTTACAGAAAGAGTTGATATGACAGAATATGAAACATATAGTATTGACCCTGATGGTTGTGAAGATGCTGATGATGCATTTTCTATATATGAAAAAAATGAAAAACTATTTCTAGCTATTCATATTGCTGACCCTACTGAATATATTAATATAAATTCATCATTATGGAAAGATATTGAGAACCGTATAGTTACCAGATATCCATCGAATAATGATCCTATTCATATGATTCCTGATGAAATTATGCAAAAATCAAGTTTAATGGTAAACACATACGGAAATATTAAATTAGCTATTACTATATTAACCGAAATTAATAAAGAAGATTACAACCCTATTGGAAAAATTAATCTTTTATTTACAAAAATAAGAGTAAAACAAGAAAATGCATTAAGTTATACAAAAGCTGGAGAACTTTATTATACAAATAATGTATTAGATAATGGTATAAAAATTAGTAATGCTATGAGTTATAATAGATACGGGAGAACAAAAAGCGTTATATTAAATGAAGTTTCTAATTCATATACAAAATTTGACGATAATAGAGAACCTTATCTATATTGTGACACTATAACTGAACGATTAATGAAACAAATGATTGCTGAATTTGCCATTTTTGCAAATTCTTTTGTAGGCGAATATTTGAAAATTCATTTTAATGGAATTGGATTATATCGTGCTTGTTCTGCAAAAGATTGGTTAAACACGGTATTTAATGGTATCTCCGGACAAGAATTATTAAATGAAATAATAGTTAATGGTATTAAGGCTGAATATTTATCAACTGTTGAATCACACGATTTAGTTGGTTCTCCTGAATATTGCCATTTTACTTCTCCTATTCGTCGTTTAACTGATTGTGTTTGTCATTATTTATTAAAATATATACATCTTAAAAATATTAATAATAATATTATTGTACCTTTTACTGAAAATCAATTAGAAAATTATTCAAATGATTGTGTTAAGGTCACAAAATCTATCAAAAATTTACAATATAAAGATAATAAATTTCGGTTAATACAGACAATTAATAATATGTTAAATCAAAATCAAAAAATAAATATTAGTTATTATATTACTAGTTATAAGCAACCATTTTTAAATATTATTATTTGTGGAATTAACTTACATACGGTATATTTATCATACACATTACGTATTTCTAATTTTAATACTAATTATACTATAAAAGATGTAAAAATAATTAATATTACCCATGTTAAATGTCTTGGAAAGTTTGACGAAGGTAGTATTCCTGAATTAGATCAAATATACAAATAATAAATATATGAATTATAAATATTTATTATTAACCAGATTTACTCCATTTTTCAGTGTTGTATGAATTAATTTGTAACATTGTATCTGCATTATTTCTCCAATATTCTACTTTTTCTTCTAATTTTCTTTCTTCTTCTGTTTGAGGATATACTTGATTTTGTCTTGCATTCATAAGTACTAAATCTTCATCACTTGCTTCTGGTTTTTTACCAAAACAATTTACTCCAAATTTTACATAAGGGTTTGCTATATAACCACCATTTATACCAGGACGACCACAATTATTACCTCGTGGTGCTTCTTTTGTATTACAACTTCTTTTTTCATCTAATTTTTGTAATTTCTCCCAAGTATTTTTTTGTGTTGGGAATAAAATCATTTGATTTGCAGACCAACCATAATTACACCATTCAGCACCATCATTATATGCCTTTTCTATTTGGTCGTATGTTGCTAATTCTGCATTGTAAGATTTGCAGATTGCTTTTGCGTCTTCATATGTATATTTGTTATTACTTATATTAAATACTTCACTTTCTGGATCTTCTACTTCTGTGTTATTATCACGCGTTTCTAATGTTGGTTCATTTACATCTCTATTGTCTTCTTCAGGTGTTTCTTCACTGAAATCTAAAAAGGGAAATAAATCATAAAAAGAAATCTTTAATACATATTTGAAAAAATCTATAAATAATATTACTACAAATAATACCCATGATATTGTTTCAATTGCTGAAATAAATACTGGCTTACTTTCTTTACTCATTGGAATACTAAATAAATAAGTTGTTAAATAAAAAATAGCGATAAACATACCTGTTGTAAAAGCTGAACTAGGATCATTTACATAATCTGTAACTTTATTTACACTATTTTCTACTAATCCACTATCAGGATTCTTTTGATAATTTGAATATACAGTATATGATATAAATACTAATATAAACAAGAATAATATGTCTAAAGTACGACTTAATCCCATATTAAAACCGCTAGGGTTCTCTCCTTTATTAAAGAAATTTCCCATTACAAAATACAATATAAAATAAATGCCTAAAAATGTAGCAACTAATATTAAATTATTTGTTGTAACTAATCCTTTTATACTTTCTAATATACCATCAGCTGTATTTTCATCACTTGCTGTATTTTCGGTAGTTGCTGTATTTTCTGTACTTGCTGTATTTTCAGTAGTTGCTGTATTTTCGGTAGTTGCTGTATTTTCGGTAGTTGCTGTATTTTCTGTATTTTCAGTAGATTGAGTATTTTCTGTTATTTCAGTATTTTCTGTATTTGTATTACTAGAATTATTATTAGTAATTTCACTCATTATATTATTATATTATACATTGTTATTTTTTTTGCGGTAAAATAAACAGTATGCCGCTGAAGATATTACAGCTTCTGCTTTATCTACTTTTTCTACATCACGATCATTATAATGTAGCCAATTACCCTCAGTATTTTTAACAAATGCTGTATAATGACCTCCTGTAACACCACCTACATGATTGCATATACCATATAATTCATATTTATATGAATTAGGATTATATCCACATACATATTTTGATAAATCCAAATTATCAATTGGAAATTCTATTGATTTATTTATTTTTTGTCTTCCATCAGCTGTAAAACGATTTAATGTTATAATTATTATATTCGGAAAATTCCAAAAACGGATTTGTTTCTTTACATCTTCTTTTTTCTTTGTTTCCTCATTATACCAAGCGTTCTCACCTTCTAGCATTTCGGGTTTTACATAATTATCTAAACATTGATAGAGATTATTTATATCAATTAAATTATCCACTACTTGTAAATCTAAAACAAAAAAACTTTCAGGTTTTACTGAATAGATTTTATTTGTATTTTTTGATACTATTTCTGATACATAAATACCATAAAACATTTCCATTATTTCAGAATATTCATTTGAATATGTATTACGTAACATATCATAACATTTCAATGCTGTTTTATCCATTTCATTTTGAGGAGTTCCATTTATATTCATTTTTACACGCCTTGCTATACTATTATGAATACAATCCATAAAAAATAGTAAAAATTCAGGCATATCATTCTGTGCGTGTCCTGTAAATAGCTGACGGTCTTTTTCTTTTGCTATTTGTTGAACGTTATATACAAATTTACGTGGTGTTACTATTCCATTACCACTCCACATTACTGTTCGCAAATCATTCCATTCATCTAAAATTGCAATATCTGGTATTTCTTTTTTTATAAAAGAAGTATATTGTTTGGAATCAAGAAAATGATTTAATTCATAAGTATTATTTAATACTTGCATGCAAGCATTTAAAAAACAAGTATTACCCAAATTTTCTAATCCTACTAATCCTTTTCCCTTATACTTTGACAAATCCATAGTTATAAATATTATTTGGTAAATATATAAATATTAAAGTATATCTTTATATTATATTACTGTATGGATAATAATGATTTACAAAATATAATTAATGAAACAATCCAAGGATATTTATCACATAATAACATTAATAATAATAATAATAATAATAACAATTATAACGAAAATCTTATAAATATATTAAATTATTTAATACGTTCAAATAATACACTTATGAATCATTATCATAGCACTATTAATAATTATAATACTAATATACGTCAGTTCGCTCAAATTGTGAATAATTTAATTCTAAATATTAATACACAATCATCACAGCATAATACAAACACAAATAGACATACTACACAACCTCCATCAAGGTCTAATAGAAGTTTCAGAAATAATAGAAATAATCAGCAATATAGATTTCCTGATGTCAGACAACCTAGGCGTCCTACTACTACTCCATTTTTCAGTGATTTATTTACTCATAATCCTAGATTTGATAATATATTTACAAATATTAATATTCCTCAAGCTTTTCAAGATGTTGTTATTTCACCTAGCGAAGAACAAATTAATAATGCTACTGAAGTATTAGAATATGATGATAGTACTAATTTAATTAATACACAATGTCCTATTACACTAGGAGAATTTCAAGCTGGAGACCAAATTAGAAGAATAATTTACTGCGGACATTCATTTCAAAATGAAGCTATATTAAATTGGTTTCAAACAAACGTTCAATGTCCCATTTGTAGATATGATATACGCGATTATAATGTAACTACTCCTGTAAATACAGTTAATAGTGATATTAGTAATAATACACAGCCTACCTCACCTATCAGTAATGTTATAAATAATTCTATTGAATCATTATTACGTAATGCATTCACAAATATGGATACTAGTTATAATAGTGTTGATACCAGCAATAATATTGTTGATACTAGTAATAATCGTCAATTTACACGTATTCTAACTAGCGATATTAACTTAGAGAATAATACTCCTTTACTTAGATTAAATATACCGTTTCAGTATGAGGAAATTTATGATTCATCTGGTAATTTTTTAGGAAATAATACGCAACATTTTTCTTAATACATATATATATGTTTTTAGCAATTATATTTGTTTTATTATTTATAGTTTTTACTACAAATTATAACTGTGATAACAATATACTAGAAGCCAATATTGCTATGTACATATAAAATTAATATTTTTTATATGTATTTATATATAATGACAACAATACCATTAGAAGCGTTACTAAAAAGACATTTAAAAGATGTAAAACACGCACATATTATACTGAAAAGCAACAATCAACCTGTGGAAAAAGTGGAAGATGATTTATTAAAAAATGAAAAAGTGGAAGATATAAAAAAAAAATATGATGAATTAGAAAACTATAAGATAGAATTATATAAAGGATTAGATTGTCGCGAAGAACGTGATTTATATTGTCGCGAAGAACATGATTTATACTTAAAAGCAAAAAAAGACATAGAAAATTGTGAAGAATCAAATAATAAAAATGCAGTTGATGGTAAATCTTGTTATCCTTTAAAAGACAAAAAAGAGAAACATAAAAATAATTTTAAAAAAAACAATTGTAAACACATTATAAATCCATCAATAAATTCATCAGGAGGAAAACAAAAATCAATAAAGAAATTAAGAAAAAATAAAAGAAAAACAAAAAGAAAAACAAAAAAATATCAATAAAAAATTATAAAATAATTATTTATTTTACAATTAGAAACTAAAAGAATGAGGTAATTGTGCGAATATTATGTTTTTGGTTATAAATTTTATTCAATACATTATCAAACAATAATGTTTTTATCTTGGCAGAGCAATATTTTTCTTTTTTCTTCATAAAAGTTTCTGTATCTGGAAACTCTTTTTCTAATTTTTCTATTTCTTTATGATATGTCTTGATTGCTGATCTTTTTCCCTGTAATTCCCATATTTGAACTAATGCCAAACCAAATAATTGCTGTAAAGGTTTCATTAATTGATTTGTAATATAATGAGTGTAATCAATCTTCAACTTATTTTCAAGAATAAATTCAGTTGTTTCTATTTTATCTCCCATTAATGCTTTTGGTTTATCATTTACAATAAATACAAATTTCATTCTATCTCCAGGTTTTGGTTTATTACCAGGATCTCTCTTACCAATTCGTTCCGCTAATACAGCGTGACCTATTTGGTTTGGATTTTTATAATATCCACGTAAAGCCTTTGTAATAGCTAATTTATCCATACTTACATTGCCCTCAATTAAATCATTTAAAGATTTATCTAAAAATTTGATTGCATTTTCTATATTATTTTCGTGCATTAAGATGTTTAATATACCACCATAAACATCTTTTAAATAATCGCACGAATCACGTCGTTTTATAGACAATCCCATAAATTTCATATAACCTTTATTTGGGTCTTCTTCATATAACATACCAACATAACGCTTTTTTGATAACAATATAAATGGCATTAATGTTTTTTCATATTCTAATTTCATTGGCAATTTTAAGTATTTAGTGCATAAATCAGCGGCATCTTGAGCTATTTCAATTGTTAATTCTAATGCCCGCTGTCCTTTTATTTTTTCACCAGTTTCAGCATCTTCTAAGTTAAATGTAAAGAATACCGAATCAGTGTCACCATATACGTATTCAGCTTTTGTCCTGACTTTTCCTTGACTTATTGTATCATATATAAGATTACCATACACTTCTTCTACAATACGCTTTGCATATATAATCATCATACGACCGGTTGCAGTGGTTGATGCAGCTACATCTTTTTCATAAAATGTGGATGTTCTTGAACCACATTGTCCGTACAATGAATTAGCAGTTACCTTATAACCAAGTTGTCTTTTATCTAATATATTTTGCATAAAAGGATCTTTTTCAGTCTTTATCATTGCACGAGTATCTTTTCTTGCTTTCAATAATTCTTCCAAAATTGATGGCATAATTGATTTTTGATTATCTGGTAATTGAGCCCAGCGACAGATCATTTTCCCCACTTTTGTTTTTTCAGCACTAGATGTTGGTGTTTTACGAATATATCGATAAGTATCAAATTCAATATTTATATATTCATAACCAGGTAAATTATCATATATAAAGTTTCCATTACTATCACGATCACCTTTTACATTTATTAAATTTCCTTCCAAGTCGTATTCTTTCGACCAGACTTTACTATCGTGTGAATAATTTTGACTAATCATTGATGATGGATATAGAGAAGAATAATCTACACAAGCCACTGGATTATCCATATACATAGAACATTTCGGTGGTAATACAATTGCCCCCTCATAACCTTCTGCAATCTTTGTTTTTTCCAAATCAGGCATTAACGTATCTTTGTCACGGCATTTTTTTGCTACATAACTTGTTAATTTTATTCCTTGACCTCTAAACACCAAGAAACTTATAGGAACACTACAAATTCTGGACATCTCTACATATCCTGTTATTACATCTATTTTATTCATCAAATGATGAACCAAGTTACAATCTTGAATACAGTATTTTGCAACAATTGCACGATCACTTGATGAACCTTTTGATAGTCTAAAAATATCTTGAGGGGTTACATCATCTTTTGCCATACCCCATTTTATTGATTTACTATTATCAAGTTCATAATAACCTTGTATTATTATTACATTATACTTATTTGTTTGTACTTTACCTTTTACCTCGTGAGTTATCTCTTTATTATATTCTATATCAACTACTTTAAATTTTTGACCGTTATTGAAATAATCAGTAGTGAAGCCTGTTAATTCAATATGAATAAAATCTCCCACATTCAAACCCATCAAATTCTTGCTACATAATTCTGTTACTTCACCATATTTTTCATGAACACTTCTATTCACATATTTTACCGAATCACTTATAAATTGACCTGCTACATCGTCCAATTTATAAGAAGACAAATTAAAATCACGACGGAAATATGCATACATATCTATTTGTAATCTACCTGTCATTTGGGCGTAACGCAAATCATATTCACCACTAGCTATTTGTATTTTTGTATGTTCTAAGTTAAATTCACCTGGTTTATCTCTTGTTTCCTTCGCACATATTTCATCTAATTTTCTAGATAAAAGTAGAAATTTCTTCTCACATTTGTTTTCTTGAGCTCTACGAAACATAAATTCATAATCAAACCCAAATATATTATAACCTATTATGATATCTGGATTTTCCCTTTGTATTAAATCAGTCCATTTTACTAATATATCTTTTTCTGTTTTAACACATTGAACTTCTACATCTGGTATATCATCACAAGAGCCAACCACTAAACAATGATTTAAATAGGGCTCCTTATTTCCATATGTTAAAAATGTTGAACCTATAAATGTTACTTCATCTCCTTTTAATTGAGGAAATAAACGTGTCATTATTTCATTGAATATTTGAATCTTTTCATCACGTTCTATTTCTTCATTTAACAATATATCTATTATTGTTGCACTAGTTTTTACTTTTGGTTTTCGAACATACTTATTATATTGAGGTCCAGTATATTCACTTGTTTCCATTTGGGTTCCCTCTTCACCATTTTCCTCACCTGTTCCTGTATATTGCTGATTTTCTTTCATTTGTTCGAAAATACCATCAATCGTTAGTAAATAACTATTGTCTTCCTCCATTTTTGTATTTCTAACAGTATTTATTGATTCATCTAATAATATTGTAGTTCGTTTATCTATGCTGTTTCTAGATGGCTCGGTTTTTGGATAAACTAAATCTATATCATCGAATTTACTCATTCCAAATGCTGATAATATCATTTTTTTTAGCAATGATTTTGACATTTCACTATCTAATACTCTCATTTGTTTTATAAAAATATCTACTACATTCGCAGCAAAACGTTTATATGTTTTTATTGGAATTGGAAAATCTCCGTGACTACTACTTGCTTCTATATCAAAACTACATATCTTATATGGAACTATTGTTTCTTTTTCGGGCTGAGGTATTAAATTTTTTAACGAACATACATATTCATATTTACACGTTGTTGTTTTTATATCACTGCTTACTACGCGATTCGTTTTAAAACATACCCAACCTGATGGACTTATGTTATTTATATGGAAATAACGTAATAATGGAGGAATATTACTTTCATATAATTCTAATTCTACACCATTATATCTTATATTTTTTCGAGTTCTATATTCACTTGCTGTCTTATCTTTGTTGTACTCATACCATAAATTCTTATATTTATTCATTGCTACTGTATTTTTAAACACTAATTTCATAAATTTATGTTTTCTACCACCAGAGAAACCGTATAATTTATAATGATCTACTAATTCGTATGATACCAATGATCCTTCAAACCTTTTATCTAATCCCTTTTCGAATTGTAATTGATATGCAAAACTTCTCATTGTACGTTCATCCCAATTATCCCCTACTTTTATGTAAAAGAATGGTAAATAATCATTCACATAAATACAATACGTATCTCCTCTTTCGTTTATGCCGAACATTTGTATAATAAATTGTAAATTATCCTTTTTATTATAACTTTTATTACCATCATCTGAACCTGAATCTATATCATCTTTTGCATTATCATATAGTTTAAAATCTATCAAGCGAAATGAACGTGTCAAAACCAACTTCTTTTTTGGTTTTTTTTGTTCCATTCTACTTTACTTGGTTTCTAATATTTAGATTATTTTGTTATATATATCAATAAAATAATCTTACATATTGTATCAATTTTTTAGATTATATATTTGGGCCAATCTTGATATGTGGTCCAGTATAAGGTGATATATATGGTAATTCGCCTTTTTTAAATTTATCGTCTATTCTATTTCGTAGTTTAATGTGCTTTGTTTTTGGAGTTATGTCTTGTGTATCTAATTCATCACTTATACTTTGTTTTATATCTTCGTATTTCCTTTTATTATCTAATATTATTTTTTCTTTATCACCGTAATGTGAATTTGAGTGTTGTAATCTCTCAATTCTTTCTTTAGCTGGATTATAACTTTGATGTGTTGGGTTTTCATACTTTATTGCATTTTTCAAGTTTGTTAATGGTAGGACTCCTTTAATATTAGATAAGTTACTTAGATTTGTCATACTTACATTGGGTTTTATACTTCTAGATGATTTATTATCACTAAATAGAGCTCTAGGTTTTTGATGTATAATATCTTCATCTTCAGGCATAAATAATGATAATTTTGGTCTTTTTTTGAAGGAGATTTTTTCTGTGTTTTATTTGGCGATTTTGGTGATTTTAACCTTTTTGGTGTTTTAACTGATTTTGGTGATTTTGGTGATTTTGGTGATTTTGGTGATTTTGGAGAAATTTTCTTTTCACCACCTTTCATTTTATCAAAATTCATTACCCAATTCAACATATCATCAGCATTTCTACCACCAGAATATTGTTCGAATTTCTTATTATGAATAATACCAATTGTTGGAAACCCACGATATTCAATTGCATCGCCATTCATGTAGTTTTTACTTATTTCTGGTAATTTTCTACTAATATCACTACTTTCAACTTCTTCTACAATTATATTATCGTTTAAACGACCTTTCATTAATTCCCATTCTGGTTTAAGTGTTTGACAATGGCCGCACCAATCTGCGTGTAATAATACAACAACATTTTTATTTTTAGATGTATCTTTATTAATTTCTTCAGTTTTTACATCGTTACGATTATTAAAAACCATATCCCACATAGTATTTAACTCTTTTATTTTATTATTTGTTCCTTTATTAGAACGTGTTAATTGCTTACTTTTATTTTTACTTTTACGTGTAGAAACCATATATAATAAATAAAGATTTAAATTTCTAAATATTATAAGTTTTTTTATATCAATTAAAATATATACGAATGGCAACACAAAATAAAATATTCTTAGTATTTTTGATATTTACATTTTTACTAGGCCTTTATGTAACTACTTTTTGGAATGTTAATGTAAATGTTGAGAACATGGAAAATAATGACTGTCCTAATTTATTAATTCAAAAAGGGAATATGTTATTACTTTACAATAAAAATAAACCAGAAGATGAAAATAATCCTATTCCCTTCTTTAATTTAGACGAATATATCAATTATTTAGAAATACAAAAGGAAAAGGGTATTGAATGCCCTGCACTTTTTTTACAACAATCAAATAACGCTCAAGGTGAAGATGTTTATAAAATTCATTCTAGTCCTTTTGACTTACAAAATGGTTTAGAAACGGATAAAGATGCAAATGGTGAATCTAATGAAAATACTGGTGTTATACAACGTGCTGATGCTAGTAGAGATAACCCACCTTATAATGACAATCAATATAATGGTTTTGATCCTCACGGACAATATATCGGTCAATATACCAATATCGATGCCATCCATGACTCTACTAATCAAAAGAAAATTAGCGATAATCCTATGGATTCCAAATGGGCTGGTATTACATATACACAACAAATGATTGATAGTGGTAAATATGCTGATAGAGAAATTAAAAAACCTTATTTTTTTAATGCTAAAACAGCTTTCTATCCTTCTATTCCATCTGTTGTTCCACCACCAAAAGATATTTTAGGATAAACAAGGAATATAAAAAGGTTTTTATATGTTTTATTAGTAACTAGTAAAACATGTCTAAACAATTACCTAATTTCTATGAATTTAATCACCAAAAATATTCTGTTTGTTTTCCATTAGAATGGGCAACCACACATTTAGAATCAACTGGTCCTAATGAATGTACGAATTGTAAAATTTATGGCTGTGATAATGATATTTTTAAACAATATTGTTATAATTGTCAAGAATATATATATCACGGTTCTCGAATATCTAAAGAATATTGTCAATCTTCAGTAAATATTTATAAATATGAAAGTAACAAATCTAGTTTTGAAGATATTCAATTTGAAGACCAAATAGACGATATTGAAACTACCAAAAATTGTGTTTATTGTAACATTGTATTAGATTATCACAGAGACGGGAAATTTAAAATAGATAATAAATGTAATAATTGTTACTGGGAACAAAGTAATGCAGTTGATTGGAGCAAACATATGATATTTCCTGATTATAGAACATTTGTAAATACTATTACTATGCAACGTAATAACTCAGATACACAATTTTATTTTTCAGAAGATGATAATGAAATTCAATATAGTAATTACAGTCCTATTGATGTTAACGTGAATGTCGGTGTTAGTTATGATTCATATTGATTTAGTAAGTAATTACGAATACTTTCTACTGATTTTTTACTAATTTTACGTGTTTTACCATTACTTTCTATAGTTAGGTTCTCTATACAACTAAAATCTATTGCTATTTTTTGTATAAAATCTGTAAAATTTTCAAAATGTTTCATTATTGCTATTGCGGTTATTGAACTTATACCAGGGATTTGACATAATATAATTTCACCTATATTTTCTGGTGTTATGTTATCTTTTTTTACCTTTTTTACTACACGACAATAATCTGCTGATGTTAAATTATTGTTTTCTTCTATATTTATTCTATTTTCTACTATGTTATTATCTTCATTATTAGGTTCTCCAATTTCTTCATTTTTTTTATTGGAAAAGTAATTATTAAAGGGTTGGGTTAAATAATAAGGCACTATACCTTTTAAGAAATTTTTTTCTATTTTATCTGCCATATATAATAACCATACTGCTGTATCATTTACTGAAGATGTTCTATGAGTACTAAACCCTTTAAAATAATTCATTGATGTCATTGATGATTGTATTATTTTCTTTTCTGATGGATTTTTTAATTGAGCGAATACACCTTCTATTAAATAAATTATTGAATGTGGTAGAAAACCACTTGAATTTAATAAACGATATGATTGTTCTTCATATCTTCCATCTTTTATTGATGCTAACAAGTCTGCAAATGTTTTTCTTTCAATTAAGAGAACATCTTTATCCTCATCTGTTTTTATTAAAATATCTCCTAAATTTAATACATCTTTTGATAATTGTACGTATGATACTGTCTTACTTCCTCTTAATAATGATTCACAACATTCATATAATGCTTGTTCTCGTTCATCGATTATTACTTTCATTTTTATCCACAATATAATGATTTATGTTACATCATTATATTGTTTATATCATAATTCCTTAATCTGCTTAGAAGTTAAAATACATAGCAGCACCAGGTCTTACACCAACAGGACGTGATTGGCGTACTGTTGTTGTTAATGGCATTTGTAATACAGATAATTTTTGGGAGGTACCATTCATTGCAATTGATGACCATGATTCACGTCCTACCAAGTAAGGAAATCCGGCCTTCTTGCTTCCTCCACCATTAGGACGAGCAGTAATGCTAGCAATAGAAGCTGTGCGTTTAGTTTGACTATATACCATCTTTTATATACTACCTAAATATTTTTTTTTACAATATCATATATACTTTACGCAAACGATATAAATAGATAATTATAAATATTATATTCAGTATTCATTTTATTTGAAGAATAACATGAATATCGACGATGATATTAGAGTTGAAAAAAACCAACAAGGTATTGAAACGTATATTTTTGATCCTTATAATTCCCTAAATAAATTAATTCAAAAACAACAGATTGAAACTATTTTAAAAAAATATGGTGTTACTAGCTCTATTCACAACTATGAATTATATAAACGTGCATTTATTCATCGCTCATATATTAAACGCCCTGAACTTGAAAATAATAATAATAATGTTATTATTGTTCCTAAACCTGATGATTGTATACCTTTATTTACAAAATCTAATGAACGACTTGAATTTATAGGCGATGGTGTTCTTGAATGTATTACTAAGTATTATTTATATAGACGATTCCCTAAAGAAAATGAAGGATTTATGACTGAAAAAAAAATTGCATTGGTAAAAAATGAATCTATTGGAAGAATGGCTTATGAAATGGGATTACACGAATGGCTTATTCTTTCTAATCACGCTGAAGGCAAACAAATTAGAACTAATATGAAAAAACTGGGTTGCTTGTTTGAAGCTTTTATCGGGGCTATGTTTTTGGATTTTAATCGTATCTCTGTTACTGATGAAGAAGGTTGGTTTAAAAATGTTTTTGTTACTGGTCCTGGATTTCAAATGGTACAAATTTTTGTTGAATCTATTTTTGAACAACACGTTGATTGGATGCAACTTATTAGAAATGATGATAATTATAAAAATATTTTGCAAGTTAAACTTCAAAAGGAATTTAAAATTACACCAGATTATATTGAAATTGCAGAACAAGACCCTGATACCGGATATAAAATGGGGGTTTTTATGTGTCTAGGTCAATCCGTTCATAATTTAACACCGAATAAAGCTCTTGATATCAATGAATTTAATTGCTACAATGATATTCACGAATATATGTCACAAAATGGAAAGGTATTTATATTCTTAGGAGAAGGAACTCATAAAATTAAGAAAAAAGCAGAACAAATTGCTTGTGAAACCGCTATTATTAAATTACAAACATTCTAATTATTACTTTTTTGATGTTTTATTAATTCTTCTTTTTTTTATGCGTTTTCTACTAGTTTTATTTTTTCTAATAGTTTTATTTTTTCTTATAGTTTTATTTTTTCTTTTACCACCACTTTGCGAGTTGCTCCTTTTCCTTTTTCTTGTGCTATTTGAAGGGTATCGTACAATAGAATATTCAATATCATCTTGTATATCTATATTATCAGAACCTAATGTGCTGTCTATTTTTTCATCATTATTTGTTATAACAGATTTAATATTACATTTGTCTACCGATACTAAATCTTGACAGTGATTTGCACTTACCATAGAACCACCTTCAAGCACATTTACAGAAACTAATGCAGAATCTATTTTTTCAGCAGTTTGTAATACAAATATTCGATTATTTTTATTAATTTTTTTATTATATTCTATTTCTAATTCTATATCTCTTAATAACCTTAATAATTGTTCCACTGGAACAATTTGGTTTGTAAATCCAATAGCACGCATATTAAAAAATAAAATCCTTTTATCATTTCTCTTTATATCATATTCATAAACCGCGATACGACCAGGGGATTTACATTCGTACATAATATTTGATAGATTGTTTAATGCGTTTACCAATTGTTCATAATTACAAAATGTAGAAGATGTTTCATGTTTAAATATAATATTATGATTAGACTCATTTATAATAGAATTAATAGTTTTATCTTCTCCATCAATAAGATCATATATTTTTTCTTGTAAATCTATTTCAGTTGTGATTCCTTTAATAACTTTACTAGTAGGTTCAAGCAAACATTCTATACCTAATATATCATATACATTGTAAATAGAGCCTACATCTATAGGTTCGCTACCCTTTTCAATTAATTTGTTGATAATAGAATCTTTAATATCTGGTATTGGAAGTGCGGAAATATACTGAATTGGCGTAAAATCTCTGTCATCTTCAAGATTTACGTTTGTTGTATTATCTAATATAAGTTTAAATATATTCATAGCTCTTTCTTTACGTTCTTGAATTTCTTTCCTATATTGAACTATTAAATTGTCATAGTTAGGATTTTCAGGGTATGGTGCAAGTATATTATATACTTCACGAAATATACCATAGTTAGTATAATTACATATAAGATGTAATGGATAATTTTTTACAACTTTATATTTGTCTATATGAATTCCAACAACATAATGTTCATCGAATTTAGGTTTAAACATATTTATTAATATTTTTAAATATTCAACAGCATATTCATCAGGAAACCCAGTATATCGATTATATTTATCATTAGGAAAACTCATGATATAAATTGCCAAAGTAACAGGTCTATAATATATAAGAGGAAAGTGAAGAAGATCTTTAAGATCTTTATGTGATTTCATTTCTGTTTCGTAACCCATATTAAACTTAGTAAAATCTATATTTTTAAAATCTTGAGAATATTGATATAATAATTTAATTAAATCTAAATTATATTTATATGTTTCTTTCAAATGCACAAACTTTACAATTAAATATAAAAAATCTTGATTATCGGTAGAATCAATATTAACACCAATATGTGTATTATTATTATCCTGTCTATATAATAACATTTTAATCATATCAGTACTATAATGTGTACGAAAATAACCACCAGAAATCTCATTATCATCAGGAAGAATATCATCAATATTAGAAAGATCATCAGAATCTATTACACCAGATTTAAAATATGCTCGAATTGCTGTTATAAATGGAGTATTTTGTACTTTACCACCACTAGTTGATTTTTTTGCATTAATAATATCAGGGTGTCTATCAATTATTTCATTTACAGTTATTATATCATTAGAATCAATTACCTTTAAAAAAATACCTAAAACCTCTTCACTATATGTAGGTTCTTCATATTCTATTTTGTTTAATGAAGACATTTAATATATATTGATAAAATAAAAAATATTTAAATATAAAGAAGTTTTGATAATAATATTATTTACTTGATTAAATCCAATAATATGGATAAACATAGTATTGGACAATATTTTACTACCAATGAAATTCTTAAACAAACTGTATATAATTTTATGTTTAACAAGTCTTCCATAATTCTAGAACCATCTATCGGTCAAGGTGATCTAGTTTCATTTATTACTGATAAAAATCCATCTATTTCATTTGATATGTATGAAATTGATAATACTATTCCATTATTAAATAATATACAAAAAGATAAGGTTATTTATGGAGATTTTATGACACAAACAATTACAAAAACATACAAAACAATAGTAGGAAATCCGCCTTATGTTAGAACTAAAAAAGGGAACTTATATATTGATTTTACAGAAAAATGTTATAATTTACTTGACGATAATGGCGAGTTGATATTTATTGTTCCGTCTGATTTTCTTAAATTAACAAGTGCATCAAAATTATTGAATACTATGATGACAAATGGAACATTTACTCACATATTCCATAATCATAACGAAAAAATGTTTGAGAACGCATCTATTGATGTTATTGTTTTTAGATATTGTAAAAATAGTTTAATTGATAAAAAAGTATTATATAACGACAAATTACTCTATATTACAAACAGCAACGGATTAATTACTTTTGGTGAAGAAGAAAATAATAATAGTGTCTTGTTTCAAGACTATTTTGACATTTATGTTGGTCTTGTTAGTGGGAAAGAAGATGTATACAAAAATAATGATTTGGGTAATATCAGTGTTTTAAATGGAATTAATAAAGTTGAACGATATATTTTTATTGATAATTTTCCATCTAACGATACTAACATTAATAATTATTTATTACAACATAAAAATTCACTTATTAATAGAAAAATTAGAAAATTCAATGAAAATAACTGGTTTGAATGGGGAGCTCCTAGAAATATCAAAACTATTAATAATAATATTGGCAAAAATTGTATTTATATTTATAATTTAACTAGACAAGAACAAGTGGCATTCACTGATAAAGTTCAATATTTTGGTGGAGGTTTAATTATGTTAATACCAAAAAAACCTTGCAATTTAAATAATATTGTTAAATACATTAATAGTGATAAATTTAAACATAATTTTACATTTTCCGGACGATTTAAAATCGGCCATAGACAAATTTCCAACTCTATTTTATCAATGTAAAAAATTGAAAATTATATCATGATATTGATTCATGTAAATTTAATAACCATATAAAGGTTTTACTTCAATAATATAATATCATGTCAGCTAAGATTTATTTAAACACGACACCCTGTCAGTTTAGTGAAAGCAAAACGAAGAATGCGATTAAGTATATCACTCACTTAGTTGCATCTAACATTCATAGTCTCCCAGAGACTGGAATTTTCCATCAAACAATCATTGTTACCAATAACAGTTTAATTGATACCAACCAATGGCGTAGTAAATTAAACGAAAATATATATAATAATGTTGCTATTCTTTCATCTGATTCAAACAAATCACGTTTTACAAACATTGATGAATATCTTGGATATACAGCCACTGTTAATAACCAAGCTGATTTATTCAATATTATTGTAATGTGTAACAA
>Ga0222718_10001368_pt1 | contig 23609 bp, 29 predicted proteins | sample C33_27DmetaG_FD_165045 | JGI IMG/M metagenome (GOLD analysis project Ga0222718, IMG submission 165045) | Estuarine water microbial communities from San Francisco Bay, California, United States - C33_27D | ecosystem: Environmental > Aquatic > Marine > Unclassified | place: USA: California...
GAAGGAACTTTCCAGTTACCATATAATTGTGTTAAATATAATTCGCTATTAAATGGTACATTATATTTTTTACCATTTAAAGTTTTATTATCTAATAATGGAAATGCAGGATTTGTATAGATATCACAATATAAATTACTATATTTAGTTTTAACACTAATCATATTACCATCAATATTTTTTGGGTAACCATTTAGTGTTCTAGTTCTTTTTAACTCGTACTTATTAAAATCTATGGAATTTAATTTATCCCAGTGCGACAAATGTATTGTAACATCAACATCTGTATCCTTTTTCATTAATTCATTATTTCTAATGCAACCTAATAATGTCCCGCAATCTAAATAATAAGGTATATCATGTTCGTCTAATATATCAACAACTTTTTGCAAAATATAATTCATTAAACCAACTTTATCATTTTTATAATCTCTTATTTTTGTAGCAGATATGTCTTTTGAATATGGTAAAAATTTTATTGGCATAATGCTTTTAACATAATTAATTGATGGAAATTCACGATTATCATCAGCTCTCATAAAACACCAATTTTTTTTATATCCAATTAACTTTTGTCCCCATCCATTTTTATTATCAATTCTAGTTATTTTTATATTATCATCTTTAAAATTATATTCAAATCTATCTTTATAATCATGTATAAAAAATAATTCACCAGAATAATTATTCTTTATTACCTTACTATTTGATGATGAGGAACCAATATTTATAGGTATTATATCTTCATTGAAATTTTTTGATATATATTCTTTTATAGATTTTGTTGGATCTGCATCATCTATCATAAAAATATCGTAAGCGCATTTTTCTAAATTACGTTTACGATTATCATAAATATCAATATCAGTAATATTTTTAAGTTGTTTTATACTATTATTATCATGTAATCCAATTATGATTTTTTTACCTTCTTTTTGCATACTTTCTAATAATGTTATATGACCTTTATGAAACTTATCAAAACATCCAATAGTAAAAATATATTCAAACATTATTTATATATGTATATAAATTTTAATATTGTTATATATTCATATAAAAACTTCACTCTTAAATAATATAAAAAGCATTTTAATGCTATCAAGTAATATCAACATTGATAATACTATATTGTTAAAAGCATTATGTAATAATATTAATTCAAATTATAATTTTAATAAAAAAAATCTGGATAAGGATAATATAACACAATATGATTATATAATTAGGAGTGTTGCAGAATTAGAAGAAGATTATAAAAATAATATACTTGAAGAATATTCTGATAAATGCGTAAATAAAAATATACTATATAAATTAAACAATAAGTTTGATGGTGACCAGGTGGCAATTATTTGTTATAATGTATTAAATTGTGATTAAGATAAGGAACACTTATTTTGTTTTTCTACTATTTTAATATCTTCTATCATTTTTAATATATGGTCTATATCGGGTCTATTGTCGGGATTTGTACTCCACATTTGTTTTATTAAATCTTGAATTTCTATAATTCCGACATCTTTAATATCGGGTCTATAATCTATTTGTATTAATTGGATAACATGTGGATTTAAATCCAATTCTGCATATGGTATTTTTCCAGTAAGTATAAACCAGAAAACAAGAGCTAGGGAATATATATCAATTTTAAGATCATAATCTTCCCCATCATTAAATATAACTTCGGGTGCCATATATCTAAGCGTACCAGTGCAACCACTCATTTTATATTTTTCATGTTTTTTTTTGATAGTTCTTGATAATCCAAAATCTGTTAGTTTAATATGGAGGTCTTCGTTCAATAATATATTTGATGGTTTTAAATCACGATGCATAATAGGGTAATAACAATGGTGTAGAAAATATACGGCCTGTGTTAGCTCATAAATCCACTTGTAAGCCTGCATTTTTTTTGGTTTCCACAATCTATTTTTTTGGTTAGAGATATTGGCATAATAATTGTCTAATGAACCATGTGGCATAAATTCGTATAATAATAATAAAGGATCTGTTATAGTACACGCTCCTAGAAATAAAACTAAATTTGGATGCCTTAAATGTGAGATAACTGAGATTTCATTTATCATATCTTGGTATTCAATATCATTATTGTTATGCTTTAAACATTTAACAACACACTTTAACCCTCTCCACGAAGCCTTATTTATAATACCATTTCCACCCTCTGCAAGTTTTTCATATAACAAGATTTCGCTATGCTTTAATTCCCACCATTCAGCTCTACCTCTAATATTAAATGGCACCTGTTCCATATATAATGAATTACTTGAAGCATTTGATATAATATCATCATCTGATTCTTTTTTTTGTGATATATATGCCATTATTATAATATTAATTAAATATAATTTATATATCATTTTTTGTAAAAGTGATAAACCAGTTTTGCATTTCCCAAGATATATTATAATCTATATTAAAACTCTTTGCTAGTTCGCTTACACTTTGATAATCATGGATATAATAATACCTTTTAATAATTGTTGACTTATCCAATTTCCAATCAACATAATTTGCTCCTACAACAAAATCTCTACTATCACTTTTATTATTATTTAAATCATTAAAAAACTTCTCTTTTGACCAGAAAGATACTAATAATTTACCATTATTATTTAAACAATTTATTAGGTTTTCAATAGCCAAAAATTGTTCTTGAACTGTTTCTAGATGATGTAAAACAGCAATCGCAATAATTTTATCATATTTTTTATTTGTTTTAAAATTTAATACATCAGAATAAAATACGTTTAGATTTTTTTCATTACATATATCAAGTAAATTATTTGATATATCAAACCCTTCGCATATATACCCTTGTGTATTTGCATATACCATATTTTTTCCATTACCACAACCACAATCTAATAATGTTTTACTGCTACTATTTTCATCTAAAAAGTTTTTAACATTGTTCCAGATTCTAACACGCGATGTATCAAACGATTTATATATTATATCATATTGTTGTGCTACAATATTATTATGTTTATTCATTATTGGAGTATATAATTACATATAATATATTGCAAACTATTTTTATATGTAATCCGCCGATCGACTTAGGTCGGCTTTCGGGACCTCGACAACATCATATGGTTCTTTATTTAATAGCGGTGTATTAAAAGTTAGTTGCTGTGGTATATCATATACATCTCGTAATCTATGTCCGACAACATTATCATTATTAATACTTATTTTAAGGTCATTTGTATTATCGGTTGGTATCATATAAAATTCCGAGAAATGTCTATCCTTTTGTCTTGCGAATAATTTCCAATTATTGTTACCAGAATCTTTTTCATCAGATGTGCTAGCAACATAAGCTACTAGGCGAAATGTATCTCCTGTTTCTTGTGTATTAACATACATACGGCGTTTATTAATATTATTAGCTAAATTTGTATGCGAGCGTGTATCTCCACGATTGAGTGGTGGATATAAATCATCATCTAAAACTTTTCTATCACGCGATACTGTATCGCTGTCGTTTTTGATATTAATTGTTGGTTGTTTTAACTTATTAAATTCATCAACGGACATACATATTTTGTCATTATTGGAACTATCTATATTTTTTGATTTATCTTCTTCTGAATTAATAGACATATATATAAGATATCCTATGATTACGGTAAATAGTAGGAATACAATAAATAGAATATATGGTAAAAATTTTGTTAACATTATTATAATACAATCTAATAATACATTTGATAATAAATTAAATTGTTATAATAATTAAAGTATATATACCTTTCTGTCTACAATTATCACCTGTATTAAAATATATGTGTTTATGTTGAACATCGCAATTAATAGCCTTTTTAAAATTGTTTAAGTTTCTATAAGTTTTCCACTTATTATCTATATTATCTCTAATATTAATGCAATGTGAACAATTATTACAAATATATTGCATAGTTTCGTAACATATAATAATTTTACAAGATTTATTATTATATTTTGCTGCTTTTTTAATTAATTCAATTATTTCTAGTTCAGTATCAGGATATTCTATCCATAACCAATAGATATCATAAATAAAATCATAATAATTATATTTAATAGCGTCACAATATTGAATAAGTATATCATTTTCCTTTAATATTTTATCATTAAGTTTATGCCTTTCATTAAAATAATTAATACCTTTTGTTATATTGGTATTGATATTTTTTTTACAATATAACAAAAAATCCCCAGCAGCTGCACCAATATCAAGTATATTACTATTTTCGCATATAATACCGCATTTTTTTAATTCGTCGATAACAACAAATGATATTCTCATAGGAGGAGTTTCAATATATAGACTATTATCAATATATTCGTGGGTTTTTATATTTTGCCCTCCAATATTATTCATTATGTTATAATGCTATTATTTAAAAAAATAATTATAAGTGACGCAAAATATATAAATATATCAACTATATTGTAATATAAACATGTTAGATAAAGCAATTGAAAAGACAACGTCAATTAATTTGAGCATAGGATGTTCCCTCGGATATTTATATAGTTTATACGTATTATTAAATTATATGAAAAAAACAGACAAAAAATATGATTTAAAAAAGGTTCTTATGTTTTACAATACTGTACAGATTGTTGTTAATACTTATATAATTTATGGTACTTATTATATAATATCAATACCAAATATATTTGCAATTAATACACAATATACGGATTCTGTTAAATATTTTACATATCTACATTATTTATCCAAATACTTAGATTATTTAGATACGTATTTCATAATATTGAAACGAAAGGATAAGGAACAATTATCTTTTTTACACGTATATCATCATAGTACTATTAGTTTAATTTGGGCATATTTAATTAATAATGGACATGGAAATGGTACAACGTCATATTGTGCATTAATTAATAGTTTGGTGCATTTAATAATGTATTCTCATTATTTAGTAACATCATTTGGATATAAGAATCCTTTAAAAAAACTTGTAACAATGTCGCAGATAGCACAATTTTATAGCTGCATTATGCATTCTGTAATTGTTATATTATATGAAAATATTGTGCCAAAAAAATATGCATTTCTAGAATTCAGTTATCATACAAGTCTAATAATATTATTTACTAATTTTTATAATAAAACATATAAATTAAAATGATATAAAAATAACACACATTATATATATAGCTTACAGGCACGTCACAAAAACAACAATAAAATGCAACAACCCCGATACAACAAACGATCCAACTTTGATGAACTTCGCAAGAACGAACTAACATCGCGCGCTGGATTTGGATGGGAAGATGGGGAAGAGGAAAGACTACTCGCAATGCGTTTGGAGAAATCGTCATTTGAGGATATCGCAGCAGAACTTAAACGCACTGTTCGTAGCATTCAAACGCGTCTATATCAACATATTTGCAAAGAAGTAGAGGGTGAAGGTGAATCTCTTTCGGAAAATGAGCTTCTTGTTAAATATGAAGTAACCGCCGAAGAACTAGAAGATTTTAAAAAGAAACGCGAAGAACATCAAAATAAAATGGTTTCGCGCAAACGCCCATCTGGTAGATATCCCCGTGATTCTTCACGACCGTATATTCCCTATGAAAATCGTAATGCTAGTTTTGACATTCGCAATGAACTAAATGTACTACGACAAGAAGTGAGGGAACTTCGACAAGAAATGCGAGACCTCCGCAGTAATTAATTATTCATGATAGAAGTTATAATAGATGCCACGTTTAACAAAGCATCAATTTTACCCAACTCATATTTAGACATATCACTTGCTTGAATATCATTTTTATCTAGATTTACTATAAGTGTTTCATTATTAGTAGATATATGAATTTGTTTAATATTAGATACATCAATATGTATATTAGATAGTATTAATTTTTTTGCGATAAATTCGTTGTTATCGATTAATGTATTATTATTTTTGAGATAAATAATGGCTTCTTTATTGTCAATTGAATTATTTGCATTCATTGAACCAATTATATTATCAAGAATATTATTAATATCTACGACAGAACTGCTGTATTGCATTGTTTTTTTTACTTTTCTAATACTTAATAAATAATTTTTATACATGAATTTTTTATTACAATCCATAAAATTATTATTATTACCATTAAGCAATGATAATTTATTTTTTCTCAATTTCAATAAAGGTATATTTATATAAGAATATACTATTTGGAAATAAATAAACACTATTAAAATGTAATATTTCATGATATTATTTATATATAAAAAAGCTTATCATTTTTTTATATGAATATTCTCATTTATTATTTTATATATTCTAAAATCATTTCTAGAATATATATATAATACCACATCATTATATATCCATTTTATATATCCAATATATACATTTTCAGCAGGATATTTATTTTTAAGATATAATAATATATTATTGTTTTTATCACAATTTTCAATATGAAATTCTGTAAAGTATTTGAGTTCAGGTAATACTTTATTGATTTTCTTTATTTTACTTGTTATCTGTTTGGTTTGTTTTGATAGTTTATCAAAATATTGGCTTTTATCCATAATTAATATAAAAATAATAAAATAACGCATCATTTTTTATTTCTAAACCGATAAACTCGTCCTTTTATTTCTTTAATTTTCTTGGCGTTTGTTAATTCATATTTTGTTAATTCATTAAATGTTAAGGGTGTTTTCGGTGTAACGCGTCGCGTAGGTCTATATACGTCATTTGTATTTTTATATCCTACCTCTCCTCTTTGATTTTTCCATTCCTCTTTAAACCATCTTGATAATCCTTGTTTATTTGTTTTTTTTCCATAATAAGCATCATTTGATTTATATTTTTTACGATAAGCTTTCTTATACTCTTTAACTAATATACCACTTCTATAAGCTGAATGTTTTGTTATTTGTTTATAAACCTTGGTTTTTATACTTTCATATAACTTAGTATCTTTTGGTATATTAGCCATTATTCTATATAATTAAAATTATTTAAAAATTGATTATTGTTTAATATATATTGTTTATACCATTTTTCAATAATGAATGAAGATGATCTTTGGAATCTTTTTGATGAAATAAAGAAGGAAGAAGATATTAAGAACGGTATAAATGATAATAATGTAATAAAATGTTCATGCGGATGTGAAGAATTTATTAAAGAAGATAATATGACTATATGTACTAAATGCAGTTCTATTGTTTCAAATGTAATTGAATGCGGTGCCGAATGGCGATTTTATGGCAATGATGATAATAGAGATGGTGACCCTTCAAGATGCGGAATGCCGACTAATAATCTATTACCAAAATCATCTATCGGATCCATGATAGGATGTGGTTATAAAGATAATATTGATATACGTCGAATACGTATGTTTCAAATGTGGAATAGTATGCCATATGACGAAAGAACATTATGGAATGTGTTTGACAAAATGACTGCTAATACTATAAATAATGGTATACCGCAAAAAGTTATAGATAATGCAAAGGTATTATATAAAAAAGCTTCTGAAAAAAAGATATCAAGAGGTGATAATAAGGAAGGCCTTATTGCGTCATGTATATATCATTCTTGTTTATTGAATAAAGTGCCAAAAAGTTCCAAAGATATTGCTGCAATGTTTAATATTTCACATGTTACATTAAATAAAGGCAATTCAAGATTCCAAACCTTATTACAAATAAATGTATCCTCACCCGAACCAATAGATTTTATATCACAATATGGTAATAATCTTAGTATGTCTATTACTGATATCAACAAATGTAAAGATTTAGTTAAACTAATTGAAGACAACGAGATTATGAATGATAACTCGCCTACATCATCAGCTGCGGGAATATTATATTATTATTCTACCGTTAAAAGTTTAGGGTATACTAAGAAAAAATTCGCAAAAGCATGTAATGTTTCTGAGGTTACCATTGTTAAATGTTATAAAATAATTAATAATTACCACGATTTTATTATTAAAAATAGTGATATATTCGTTTAATATATATTAATATTTATAAATCTATTATATAAATGTACTATGAACAATGAACTATTTATATCAATTTGTAACGGTGATATACAAAATAGTCTTTTAGTAGCTACTAAATTAGTTTTTTTACACGAAACACCAGAACTTTTAGAAAATGTTTATATCGATGTATGTTCTTATATTGGTACATTTATTTCATTATCGCATATAAGTAAATTAATTGATGTGATTAACCAAGCAAAGGACATAATAACAGATGAAAAAATTGTTATAAAGGATATCTATAATTTAATTACTAAATTATGTATTATTTGCGATATATATAATAAACATCCCGTAGCTAAATGCACAAGTATGTCTATTACTATATTGAAAAGCAAAATATCCAATATAATAAATGATAATGATATGAAACTATCTCATGGTGGTATTATGCGTTTTGAAGGCATATTACCACCAAATGATCATGAAAATTACATGACTGCTTTAAAAATAATAGCTATATTTATTAAAACTATTAAATCTACTGATGATATATCAGTAGATGACCGGGATAAGTTAGTAGATATCTCCAATAATTTAAGACTTGTCACTGAGTTTATATTAAGGAAAAAATTCAAGTTTGAAACTAAATTCAATGCTACCGATGACGATAATGTATGGTTTTTATGGGGAGTATATAGCATTCTTTATAAGGAATCTGTTATTGATAATACGTATTTATTATATAATCATGAATTTAAAAAAAAACACAAAACAGCACGTTCTGGTCTTATACATTCACTAGCATTAATGGCAATATATATACATAAAAAGGATATATCATCGGGGTGGAGCACGCGGGAAAAAATAGTTATTCAAAAAATCGACGAAGTCGCCATCAAATTATATAATGAAATAAGACGAGATATTATGAAAGATAATCCTGATAAATTTGAAAAACCTACCAAAAAAAAAAATATTTATAATCACGATGGTCTAGAATATATTATAAATTTTATTCCCGAGATTGATAGTCAAAAACAAACTAATATTAATAAATCTCAAAATTTATATCCAAAAAGCACTAGTTCCAAATCAATTGAATATAATTCCTCAAATAATTCTAAAATTATATCATATTGATAGTATTGTATTTTTTTATAATATCTTGTTTTGATATACTGTATGCTCCTACATTATTTTTTATATTATATTTAATTTTATTCAATTTTGTTATTAACTCACTGGATTTATTATTTGTTTTTATAAACCAATTAGTATTTACATTATCTTTACTATCACATTTCTTTGCTTTCCCTGTACTAAAACCAACACGTTTAATTGCTATATCACATTCGGGTTTCTTAACAAATTTATACCATTTATTTGGTAAAGTTTTTTTTATCCTTTTTCTATTATAATCTCGTTTTTCCCAAATTTGAAATACGGTTTTTATATCTACTACCTTTTTCTTATTAGTATAAGAATTTTCTGGTAATTTTTTACTTAACTTTAAATGATAATTACCTGGAAATGCCTTTTTAAAACTAGGTTTATTAAAACTTATAGGTAATATAAATGAAATTGTTTTGGCATTTAGCTTAGCGGAATGTTTTATGAACTTAATAGCTGTTGAAGATTTATTCCCGAATGGAGGATTCCCAATTATATGTAGATTATTGTTAGCATTTTTAAGTTTAAGAAAGTTTTTCTTGATAATTTCTTTATGTTCTGGTTTAATATCATAAAAACTATAATTATTAGATAACTTTTTAATATATTTTATAAAAGCCCCATTACCAGCACTCGGCTCTATTATTAAATCGCGTTTTTTTATTTTTAGATTACGTCTAATAGCTTTATAACATATTTGTGCAGTAGTGTCAACTGTATAATATTTATAATAATTGATTGCCATTATTAATTAATAATGATATAAAGTTTTTCACAGTCATATTAGTTAAAATGGTTGATGATAAATATTTTGAAATAATTGATTCTTTTAAAAAAGCTTATATATTTGGTCTTGTATTATTTAATTTTAAAGATAGGTATGATGGTAAATATTTGAAATGTATTTTTAAAATATCAGATATTAAAACAGCAAATAGATATTTAACATATAATTATTATAATAAATGCGAATCCTATGATAAGTTAAATTATCCATATTTCAAAAATATTGATATTATTGTTGATGAATTAAAACTATTGGGTGATGTATATGTCTCAGAATATAATAATATTGAACTTTGTATATCCTCGACTAATTTAATTAGTGATATACAAAAACACATAAAATGTGATAATTTTGATTTATTGATAGATCAAGATTTATCTAATATTATTGATAATTTAAATGATTTTAACTTAAAAAATCAATTTATTAAAGCGTATTTAGAACAATTTGCTAATATTATTGGAACATCTTTGCGTATTACTATATATAACTATAACAATTATCGACTATTATCTGACCTATATAAGATTCCTTTTACGATAATTAAAGAAGCTATCGGATATACAATTGTGTATAAGGATTCTGATATGCTTGACTTTCTTGGTATTGTTTATAATTGTAAATATCTATATCTCAATTATGATATATATAATTTCAATGATAACGATAATTTGCCTACGATTAAAGTATATATGGCAAATGAAAAGGCGATTATGCCAGTGAAAGCTTCGTATAGTGATGTTGGATATGATTTGACTATCATAAAAGAGCACAAGGTATTAAATAGTTATACAACATTATATGATACTGGTATTAAATTAAATATACCCAATGGATATTATGTTGAAATTGCACCAAGAAGTTCTATTAGTAAATCGGGATATATGTTAGCAAATAGTATTGGAATCATTGATCAAAGTTATCGTGGAAATTTATTAGTCGCATTAATAAAAATAAATAAAGACTCGCCTGATTTAGAATTACCTTGGAAATGTTGCCAATTAATTGTTAAAAAACAAATATATGCAAATATGGATTTATCAATTGATAATCCAAATATTACAAATAGGGGTGAAGGTGGATTTGGTAGTACAGGTTAAAATATTTTAGAATAAAAAGCTCTTTTATTATATCCGTTTGTTGTTTTTTTTATAATTAGTACAAGGATATAAAATATTAGAAAGTTAATAATAATCATTGGTAAAATAACTGGAAATAATTTATTCATAGAATTTACATTGAAATAATCCAAATAATTAAACCATATTTCACGTGTATAATAATTATTTTTAAATAATATATATAAATAATTCTTACATTCATCAATCATATAACTATTAAAACTTGCAATATCCATGTGAATGGATTTGTGTTATATAGTGAATATGTCAATTTTTATTCAACTTATTTGTTATTTTATTATGCACATCGTCATAAGTTTCTAAGGAATAATTAATAAAAAAGGGGTTTTTAGAATAAGAATCGCTACATATGTAGACATGATTAAATAATTGTTTAATTTTATCTTTAATAACCACATCATTTATTCCAACATTCCAAAGATATATATTATGTTTTCTAATAGGACAAACGACATGAATATTATCTAATAAATGTTCTTTGATATCGCCTTCATTTTCTAATAAATTATCACTGAATATTGTCTCTGCGTCAATATTATATTTAGTTACATTATTTAATATTTTTTTTTGTTCCTTATTTAAAAATTTAAATCTTAAAAGATTATCTTTTGATAATGTTAATACCAATATATTTGAAATATGTGTTTTATATTTTGATACTATATATATTTTAGATTTATATATAATATCTATTATTTCAGTATTATATATGATATACCCATTACGTGATATTATATAATTTAGCATCTTATTTACAAGTGTGTTTTTATCATCTGTCACAATATAATATTCAATATCTTTATTAATATCGTTTATAAATAATGTAATCGCAAACATAGCTGATATATTATCATATATATACTCAAAATCATCAATATTGTTTTTGAGTATATTATATTCATGGGCTGATAATATAGAACGACAAAACTTAACAAAATTTTGACTATTAAGTATTTTTTTTGATATCAACTTAGATTTATTAATGATATTTAAAATAATTTTATGTGTTATCTCGTTATATTTCAGTATGTATTTCTTATAATTTATTGAAAACTTATTTAATAAATTAATATAAAAATTGTGATTCTTGTTAAAAATTCTATAATTATTTTTTTTATCATTAAATGAATTGTGTTTTTCAATTATAGTTACATTATAGCCATTATCTAGACATTTTATTGCTGCATATAATCCTATAAAATTGCACCCGGCTATAATTAAGTTATTATTCATATTTATTAATTAGTTTATCTAATATGTTTTTATATGCGTATTATATTTTCCAATTATTAAATATATATGTAGTAAGAATATTTAATGATATGGGAAACACATCATCAAGGCAAAATACCTATCAACAATATCATAGAAATTTTAATAATGTGAATAGAGAAAGTGATAATAAAGTTAACGAACCGGTCGCAACAACTAGCAGTGATACAAATATAGATCTTAAAAATATAGATATGGAAAGGCTAAACTACTATGAAGTTTTAAATGTTAGTAAAGATTTTACATGGGAAGAACTTAAAGAGTCGTATAGAAAATTAGCAATTAATACTCATCCTGATAAGCCAAACGGAAATAAAGAGCTTTTTAATATTATTACATATTCCTTTAAAAAGCTCGCTACCGAATATAAAGATCGTTATAGCAATGTTGATCATAATGAACTTAAAAAACAATCAGGTAATTTTTTTAATAAAATTACTACTGAAACAATGCCACATCCAAGTGAATCGTTACAAAATTCAGATGAAATGTTTTCAACAAAATTCAATCGCAATTTTGATAAATGTAAAGTATATGATGACGATATAGATTTTGGTTACGGACAAAAAATGTATGAATCTTCGAAAGTAAGAGAAGAAATAGATATTAAAAAAATCATTAAAAAAGACAAAATAGATAACGAAAGTTTTAATAAATTGTTTAATAAAAATGTTCCGGTTAATAAACAATTGGTAAAATACAAAGAACCTGAACCGTTATTGTTAGCAAAATCTCTCAGCTTTACAGAGTTAGGTAGTAAAAAATCTGATGATTATACAAGTAGCATGGAAAAAACTAATAATTTATCATATACCGATTATATGAGAGCTCATGATGGAACACGATTAGTTGATCCTTCTTTAATGAAAAGTAATAAACAATTTAAAACAATTGAAGAATATAAAGCATATAGTGATAATAAAGCTGAAAAAAAATTGAGTGAAAAAGAATTGAGAATACAAGAATTGAGGAAATTAAAGTCAGAAAAAGAAGAAAGAAAACGCGTTGATAGATTAAAAGTTTATGACGAACGTGTTGAAAAATCATTTAATAAAGCTAATAAATTATTTTTGAAATAATTTTGTCTTTATTATCATGAGTATCTTCCCAACCTTGTTTAAATAAATCCCGCGATTTATCTTTATCAATATACAAATAACTATCTGGATTAAATTTTCTACCCCACATCCGTTTATGTATTATTATTTTATTACTATCCTCTTTTTCGTTACTATAATCGTATTTTATATCACCGTCTACATAACGAGAACCTTTATATTTTTTAGAAAATGTTCTACCAGATAAATATGGTAAATAAGAACTACATAAGCAAAAATCTATCATATCATTTATATCAGTAAAATCATTTTTCTCTTCTGATTTCATTTTAAATAAGGCTCCTTCTAATTTTGTAGATACTATTGATATTTTATCTAAGTTTTTTGGTTCCTTATTTTTATAACGTTCTTTGAGATTTGTTTCAACATTTTTTTGAAATATTCTCATATCGCTTTGTATTTTTAATTGTGTAATATTATTTCCAATAGTATAACTCCATATATTATCATGGTCTGATAAATCTTTCTCTTGTGTATATAATAAAGAACACCATGCCCCACCAGATATGCCTGTAATTTTATAATCACCTATTTCTATATTCTTTTTAATATATCCAATCACTCCCATACTATAAGGTAAAAATAAACCAGTACCGTATATATTTATACTTGTAAAAGCATTAGCAATATTAGCAAATGATATTAATAGCAATATATATTTCATTCTTAATTTAATATATATACTTTTTTATTTTTATACTTTTTTTGTCCATTTTGATTTTTCTTCTGTTAAATCCCGTGTTCTCATATAATTGAAGAATTTCATTATATTCTCTTCATTTCCTTGCGAAAAAAACTCAGATAATTCGGATATTGATTTATCTTTGTTTTGTATTGATGCAAGTATTATATTATTCATTTGTTTTTTATACCTATCAGATATAAATGGGGGTTGTTCTTTTAACCATACATCTCGCATTTTTATGTAAGAGTCTCTGGTTAAAGGGATAGTTTCTTTATTATTATTATCATATGATACAACAACGTCATTATTACCTATTGACACTGATACTATTGTATTGTTAGTATTTTCCATTTTAATATATAAATATATTTATTTTTTTTTATATCTATTTATAATAGTATAATATCTAAAATGGAAAGAGGTATTGAGATGGTTTTGCATTCGGTTATAATTGGGTTAATACTATATATGCTAATGATTTTTGTATTAAAACAAAAGGAAGAAGTTGCCGAAAATAGAAGTATTCTTATTGCATCGTTTATATTGATATATATGATAGTATTTGGACATGGGTTACCAACTAAAATAAATAAAAATTTATAATTCACTATATATAATCATATATGCCGCGTTATTATTAGTTTTAAAATTAGTTATTTCTTTAATATCCAAATCATTATATAGTAAATAATTTTCTGTATTATTACATATTGCCATGTAATGCCCGCTATTTAAATTACCAATATGCATTGCTATTGAAGACAAATTATATGTTTTTTTAGAATTAGGTGAACTTAATATTGTGCCTTCATTAAATTGTAATACATCGTTAATATTTATTGCTTCTGTATTTTTTCTAAATATATCTGAGAATCTGTTAATAACTATAAATATTACTTTCGGTAAACTCCATAATTTAGTTTGCTTAATATATTTTGTTTTTTCATTGCATTTGCCACATACCCAATCGTCGCAATTAACTTCTTCAATGTATATTTGTTTAATCATATCAACTACTGATAAATTCTTATCAGTTATATTAAGATTTAAAGTGATAAATGATTCAAAATTATATAAAGTATTATTACATTTTGTACATTTTATTATATTTAGATAAAACCCTTGTATTAACGATTGCCATTTAGATAATTTATTATTATTTAATTTAACATTATAATAATCAAACTTTTCTTTTAATCTATTGCTATTCAATAGTATTCTATTAAAATCAGAATCATTATTTATAACTACACCATTTGTTAATTTATCACTAGTATTTGTGTCTTCATTAATTATTTTATAATATTCGGGGTTGTCATTAACTTCATTTGTAATTGCATCTGATAAATATATCCACAATTCATATATATCAAGTTGCTCGCCATATCTAAATGTCCCGTCAAATGTATTAAAGACCTTTTTAACAAATTTTCTCGGTATTAATGACTTATCTTTTTCATGCATTAATACCAATATTTCTTTTAAATTACTTGTAAATGTATCTTCTTTCATATCATAACTTAATATAGTTTCACGTAAATGATTATTGCGACATATAATTTGTACTAAGCTATTTATAGCACATGTAGCACCTATGTTTTCCAAACCCTGCATTAGTTTATAATTATATATTATAAAGTATTTATATAATAAAAATGATATAGTTATATAGATATCATGCCAAAAAAGAATTCTAAAAAGAGGACTTCTAAAAATATTGCAAAAAATTATGAAGAATTTATGCCCGCAAGCAATAAATTTACATCTAAAATAATAGCTCCATCTGATAAAGAACCTACAAGTAGTATCAAAAAAAGAGTTATAATTGCTATGATTGTCAGTGGTATTATTGGATTAATAATAAATGTAAGTGCGTTAACGTGGTTACATAAATTAGAAGAAATGAATTGTGCATGTAGTGAACACTGGATGCGCAGCTACATTAAGTACTATCTTTATGTTATAATACCTATTTTTTGCATTGGATTACTAATCAATGCTTATTTATATATTTCTGATTATAGCATAATAGATTTAAATAACAATGACGTATTTATGTTCTATAAATCTTTTACAAATATTGTATCATTCTTTGGCCTTGCTAATATAATTATAGTTATAGTATTTATTAACAGATTAAAAGAAATTAATTGTGAATGTAGCGAGGATATTAAACGCGAGATATATTGGATATATAATATTATAGTAGCTAGCATTATTGGTGGCGCCTTACTATTTGCTCTGATAGGTGCATTAGTATTTTATATATCATTTAAAAGATGAATTAATCAACTTCATCAATAGTCGGCTGTGCTGTCTCTTCTGGCATTCCTCCTGGCATTCCTCCTGGCATCCCTCCTGGCATTCCTCCTGGCATTCCTTCTGGTGGACCCTGGCTACTATATAGTTTTTGCATTAGAGGATTTACAATTTCTTCTAGTTCCTTTTGCTTATTTTTATAGATATCTACATCATCACTCTCAGTATCTTCAAGCCATTTTAGACCTTCTTCAATAATTGGATCAAGTTCTTCTTTAACTTCATCGAGGGTCGGTGGCGAGTTTTCATTTTTAGTCATTGAGTTTTTAAGATTATATAGATAGTTTTCTAGACCATTCTTCGCCTCAATGAGCTCCTTCTGTTTATTATCTTCTTCTTTAAATTCTTCGGCCTTTTTAATCATTTCTTCAATTTGCTCTTTTGACAAACGACCTTTATCATTTGTAATAGTAATATTATTTGTCTTCTTTGTTGACTTTTCTTCTGCTGTAATATTCATAATTCCGTTTGCATCAACGTCAAAGGAAACTTCAATTTGTGCTTGTCCTCGGGGCATTGGGGGGATTCCATCTAGATGAAAACTACCTAGAAGATTATTATCCTTTGTAAATCCACGCTCACCTTCATAAATCTTAATATCAACCCCAGGTTGATTATCAGCATATGTAGAAAATACTTGTGATTTTTTTGTCGGAATAGTTGTATTTCTTTCAATAATTTTTGTCATTACACCACCCGCGGTTTCAATACCCAGAGAGAGTGGTGCCACATCTAGGAGAAGTAATTCATTAGTTTTACTATTACCCTGGCCAGTTAGAATAGATGCTTGAACTGCTGCACCGTACGCAATAGCTTCATCTGGATTTAGTGATTTATTAAGTTGCTTATCATTGAAATATCCAGACAGAAGTTCTTGCACTTTTGGAATACGTGTTGTTCCACCAACCAATACAATTTCATCGATATCACTTTTACCCATCTTTGCATCTTTAAGCAATTGTTCTAGTGGCTTCAAAGTTCTTTGAAATACTTTATCAGCAAGCGACTCAAATTTAGCTCTCGATAGATTAGTATTATAATCTACTCCATCCATTAGAGAATCAACCTCGATACTAGTTGTAGATGCGGCTGAAAGATTTTTCTTAGCTTTTTCCGCAGCAATATTAAGCCGTTTTAGTGCACGAGCATTTTCGCGAACATTCATTTTATGTTTCTTTTTAATATCATCACACAGATAATCAACAATTAGATTATCAATATCCGAGCCACCAAGATGTGTATCTCCGCCCGTTGCCTTTACTTCGAAAATACCACCATCTAGCGTAAGAATAGAAACATCATGTGTACCACCACCACAATCAAATACTAAAATGTTTTTTTCTTTCTTATCATCTGTTTTATCAAGACCATATGCAATAGCAGCAGCTGTCGGTTCATTAATAATTCTAAGAACTTCAAGTCCGGCAATAGCACCTGCATCTTTTGTAGCTTGGCGCTGCGAATCATTGAAATAAGCAGGTACAGTAATTACTACTTTTTTCAAGGGATGACCCAAATAAGATTCCGTAGTTTCTTTTAACCTTTGGATAACCATCGCAGAAATTTCTTCTGGGTGAAATGTTTTATCTTCATTCTTATATTTTACATTAATTAGTGGTTTATTATTCTTATCTCCCGATACTGAAAATGACCATAGTTTAACGTCCTCTTTGACAACATCATCTGTAAATTTGCGACCAATCAAACGCTTTGTATCATAAATAGTGTTCTTAGGATTCATAGTTGATTGATTCTTGGCAGCATCTCCTACAAGTTTCTCTGTATCACCAAAAGAAACATATGATGGTACAATGCGAGAACCGGTTTGAGTATCTGGAATAATTTCCACACGGTCATTAATCCAAATGGCAGCACAACTTGTAGTAGTTCCAATATCAAATCCCGCTGCTACTTCATCTTCCTTTCCCATAATTCTTGATTTTTTATACTTATTTATTGTAAAATATCTTTATATATTTTTTTTTATAATAAATAAGACTATATAAGGGTTACGTGCTCAGAATAATAATATAATGGTTTTCAATGATTTTTACAATGCTGAAAACCCTGATATACTCCCCTTTGAAAACCCTGATATAGAAACTACATGTGAATTTATTGCAGTTGAAAATATTATGAAGGAGTATCATATTAAAATTCTTAAATTGCAACTAAAAAAAGGAACATGCGAAAATGTGGAACTATCTTCATTATATAACAAGCTAATGGCTCTTGAAAAAGAGAGTACATAATTTTATTTTTCTACAATTTTTATAAACTTTTTATAATTTATACTTTTTTATTAATTATGTACTCTCTTTTTATGTATTCATTGCAATCAAATAAATATATACTTTAAATATAAAGGAAAAATATAATGGACGCGAATCTTGATAATACATTTGCGTATGACAAACACATCATAAACTTAGATTCAATACATGGTATTGAGAATGGTGGAAACTTTTTCAGCTGCTATTTTAAATTCGATGAATCTATTAAAAATGCTGTCGCTTTACAATTAATTAATGTTAAAATCATAACACCGATAAGCGCACCATTCCAACAATACGATAACTCCTTTTTTGTTATATTAAATAATATAGAGAGAGCAACATCATATATTAGAATTGGCAACACTATAAATGCTGTTAAATACTTAGAGAAAGTAGACTATATAGGTGACGCGAATGGTGTAAATCTAAAAAAATCTGAATCTAATAACGGCACAAGTACTGGTAGCTTCTCTGATTCTGGAACTCACATGTTTAACCCACCAATACCTGATTTAACCAGATTTGATTTATCACTTAAAGATACTACTTTCACTAATTTAGATAAATCTAGCATACATTCAGTAAAATTAACATTTTGTATTTACACAATTAAAAAGACATTTGGTTAAAATTATATAAGAACCATATGTGTTTTTTAATAAAAATGAAATTAAACATTATTAACAATTATAAAGCATTATATTATAACCTATTATCCAATTTTTATTTAATATTAAACAGTGTTTTGCCATTTTATGATGAAGTAATCATTAGTATGCACAATGAAGCAACTAAATCATTATATGGTGATATTAACACAATTAAACAACTTAGAATGATGGAACTCTTAAATAAATTAGAAAATAATGATAAAATTATATTGAATAAAAATAATAATACAATTTTGGTAGAATATAATTGCTGCAACAATTTAAATAATGATGCTGATTGCACAGACACCAGTGATGCTACTGAGAACTCTGATGAATCCGAAATCTCTGATAATGATGTAGACTTAAATATTAAAAACATTATTGAAACTTCTAAAAAACATAATTAACTCAAATACTTGATAGTTAACTTTCGTTTCCACATGCGCTTTATTTCGTCATCGTTATTTATCTTACCATAACATTCACTTTTTAATCTTTTGCTAACATCATTTTTAATGATATTTTTTATATAATATTCGTATTGATTTATATAATATAGGTTTTCTTTTGCTTCATCTAAATTATTAAGATATATCTTGTTTTTAACATAATCTAAATACAAAAAATATAGATTTGTATCAACACTACCTGTCGTAAATCCGTCCTTTACATTTATAGAAAAACATTCATTTACATTTAATATGATTTTTATTATATTAAAACTTTCTCCCGTTGTTTTTTCTATTATTTTTATATCATATGAAGCATATAAATTATATACATCAATTCCGTAATGCTCAATTTTTATATCATATGTATTTTTAGATAATGTATCTTTTAACAATTTTATAATTTCTGTCTTTGTTTTTTTATAATCATTAGATAATATTGTTGCATATCGCGAAGATTTGCTTAAACGATAACAACAATCCTTCTTTTTATATAATCTTAAAGGGTATCCGTCAATTAATGGATATTTTTTGCTTTTAATATAATTTAATAATTTTTCAATAACATTACTATATTGTTTTTTTACACATAAACATTTTTTAATTTTGATATTGCTAGTTTTGGTTGGATAAAATTTTACCAATAAATTTAAACGTTTAAATATCTTTTCCCATCGCCATCCTGATTGTTCTGGGCGAGATAATTCAAAATATAAGTTCATTTTCATATATTCTATTGGAATGGTCTTATATTTTTCAGTATAGTATTTTAATTTATTCTCTTTTTTAGTTGAAAATTTTAATAATTTATTATATTGTTCTGATTCCATCATTGTTATATCAAAAATTTGCTTACCGTATACATATATTTTAAGTGTCCCATCATGTTTTGCCTTTTTGATTTTAATGTATTTATATTTATTTTTTTTTATAAGCATAGCTAATTCCAATGAATCTTTATATGGATTTTTTGAAAAACAATCATAGTCGTTTATTGTATAATCTTTATAAAATCTAAATTTTTTCGGTAATGCCAAATTTATTACCAAACCTCCGTATAATATCAATTTTTTTTTAATTACAAATTTTGATATAATATGTATTACATCATTAAACTCATTATAAACTATTTTTAGTTTATTTCCTTCAATTTCGTTTATTATATTATCTATTGCATCAGATGACATTAGTTACCTAATTTAAATACATATATTAAAAATAATTTAAGCTTTTTTAGCAGATTTTTTAGCAGATTTTTTAGGAGTATATTGTAAGTCACTTGCTATTGTTTTTCTATCTAGATATACTTTTTTCCCTTTTTTATTTATAACAAATTTTCCTTTTCTAGGTCCAGTATATACTTTTACCGAACCACCTTCATACGGTATATATTCACCGCCAATCATATCAATACTAATATATATAAATATTTTTAATTTATTTCTTCGTATTCTCTATATTCAAATTTAGGCATAATACTGCCTATTTGTGTATTTTTAAATGCATCTTCTAAATCTGTTCCTTGAAATAGATTTGAATTCTTTAATAATACTGGATTTACTACCTGTTCTGTCCCATAAGAGCACACATTCGGGCGATATCCAGGATGTCCCCTATATTGTTGTTTATATGTTATTGGATTATATATTCTATTTCCCATACGATAACTTTTATCTCGTTTTATTGTATTATATCCGGTTGTTTTACCATCTTCTTTATTATAAATAGTGCCATAATCAGGATGTTCTTTATATTCAGGTATTCCATCAAATCCACCCGAACCACCAGAACCTCCCGAACCTCCTGAACCTCCTGAACCTCCCGAACCTCCTGAACCATCAGAACCTCCCGAACCTCCTGAACCTCCCGAACCTCCCGAACCTCCTGAACCACCGGATGCCTCTTCTGTCGTTATAGAATTATCACTCGTTGACATATCGCGATTATCCATATTATTATTTATGATTTCAGTCGTCATACTATATGGCTTACTTTCGTTATTGTTTTTATCATTTAATGTTATATTTATATTAAATACACTATTTCCGTCTTTTACAATATCCGATATTTGTTTGCCGCTATTCATTGCAGTATCACTATTATCTGTACTACTTGCCGCATTTTTACTAGCATCTGTGTGAAGAGCAATTGGAGTTTCAAAAGCCTTTCTTTTGATTATATCACGGCGCTTTAACTCATTTGCTATCAATCTCAATTCATATAATACAAAATGTTTATTAAAAATATCTAAGAGTTTTTTATCAGTCATTATATATTCCTTAATAACAGCTTTTTCAAACATAATATACTTATCATGCATTAACATAGCCTTGAATAAATAATCATTATATTGCAAATGAATATAACATTGTTTTAAAGGAACTAACATTTTATCTGGTAAATTCTTTTCATAATGTTGTTTATATAAAGGCTTTAAACTATCGATTAATTTAGTATGTGAAATATGTCTTATTAAACCAGGTTCAACATCATTTGATTGCATTTTAACTATCATTTTATATTCTGTTGAATTATATATCTTCATTTTTAACTTCTCTTCATTTCCCAGTTTTTCATAAAAGTCTTGTAAGTTTTTATTTAATTCTTGTGGTCTAGGATGTCTATTCAATAGTTTTTTATAAACATCAATTATAACAAATTCATTTATATTATTAGTTGACGCAAACTCTGGGTCACTTTTATATTTCTCATCATTATATGGTAAATAAGTGTCTTCAATAGGATCTAATATTGTCTTTTCCAAATCATCTCCACTTTGCCTGTAATACATATAATTTGTATTCATACTTAACTCGGCATTAGTTGCGTCAGTTTTGTATGAATCGGTGGAAGAATATGTATCCATTGAGTTCTGTGAACTAATACCGGACGAACCCGAAAATGAAGCATCCATCCCGCTACTCTTAATATAATCTAAATTCAAACTACCCCCTTCAACAACATTAGAAGCTATATATTCTGTCGGATATAAAGGTTGGTATATATTATCGTCGACAATTATATACGAATCGTGTGTTATATTTGTATTACCTTTCATATTCGCATATTCTCTTCTATCAAATGATATCACATTCTCTCCATCGACATTTTCATAATCTTCTTCAACAATCTTAGCTTTTATAGCTTCCTTAATACTATTATTTAATATTTCTGTATAATCATTTAAAACATAATCTTCGGTATCGGTTTCTCTTCCCAATTTTATCCATTTTCTACCAGCATCATAAGCTAGTAATTTATCGGGATTATATGGTTTAAAAAATCTACCATCTACATCTATATATGTATTATATGTGATATTCTCGATGTTTAAAGCATCTAATGTGTCCTGTGATATAATTACTGGATATACAAACTTTAATTTTAAAATATCGTATAATGCTTGTCTATTAATTTTTTCACCATCGTTAGGCTCTTGGTTGCTATAATATATCCATTTTAATCCTATTTTACTATTATCTACATTAAATGGCTCCACGTGATATTGATTAAATAGCCTATTGATTTCTTTATTAAAATATAAAGCGGCTATTATTAATAAAACAGTTATAAATGCCACTATAATATCTAAACTTTCCATAGCTCTCTATATTTAATAATAATAAAAAACGAGTACATAATTAATAAAATCTCTTGAATTTCAAAAAGTTTATAAAAATCTTAGAAAAATAAAATTATGTACTCATTTTTATGTCAATTTATACATCGGTGCTCAGCAC
>Ga0222718_10001371_pt1 | contig 23587 bp, 24 predicted proteins | sample C33_27DmetaG_FD_165045 | JGI IMG/M metagenome (GOLD analysis project Ga0222718, IMG submission 165045) | Estuarine water microbial communities from San Francisco Bay, California, United States - C33_27D | ecosystem: Environmental > Aquatic > Marine > Unclassified | place: USA: California...
CATTAAGTGGAACAGACGGAGTTGATACACCAGCTATTTCAAATAGTGGTACTGATGGCGTCGGTAATATTGGAAACTCCACCACAGGATTTAACACTGTTTTTGCTAAATCAACATCAGCACAGTATGCTGACTTAGCGGAAAAATACCTATCTGACTCAGATTATGAACCAGGCACCGTGGTAAGTTTTGGCGGAAGTTCAGAAGTCACATTGTCCGCAGTAGATGCTGATACTCGTGTAGCAGGTGTTGTTAGTACTGAACCTGCATTTTTAATGAACACCGGTCTAAAAATGGATGCTGTGAATCTTGCACTTGCTGGTCGTGTACCTTGTAAAGTAACAGGTAATGTAAATCCAGGTGATATGATGGTTAGCAACGGCGATGGAACGGCTCGTGCTGAATTTAATCCTCCAATTGGTTCTGTAATTGGCAAAGCACTCCAAAGTTTCTCAGGCGAAACTGGTACAATTGAAGTAGTAGTAGGTCGCTATTAAAGTAAAATTACAGTAGACTATATGTGTCAATAAATATCTGCACACATTATAGATCTACTGTATGGACAATTTTACAAAATACGCTCTCGAACAAGGTGGTGACATTCAACCACTGCTTATACCCGCACATGAACATCAAGGGCTAGGGCTAATGAACCCTAGCATCCTCAATCACAACGGTAAAATCTTTGTTATACTGCGTAGTACAAACTACACTTTTTACCACAGTGAACGCAAACTTTTCCATCACCCGTATGGACCACTTACATATTTGCATCCTGAAAATGATATTAATCTTAAGACATGGAACTACTGGCTTGAACTTGATGATAATCTACAGGTCACACGCTATAACAAGATTGATACCAGTAAACTGGATGTCAAACCACTGTGGGAGTTCCACGGCTTAGAAGATGCCCGTCTTGTGCATTGGGATAACAAGTTTTATATTTCTGGAGTGCGTCGTGATACCACAGTAAATGGTCAAGGCCGCATGGAACTAAGTGAACTTGAGATCACACCCAGCACTGTTAAAGAAGTCAACAGGTACAGAATACCGTGTCCATTGGATCCACCAGGTGAATTCACTCAGGATATCTACTGCGAAAAGAACTGGATGCCGATTGTAAACAAACCTTTCCACTATGTTAAATGGACCAATCCAACAGAGATGGTAAAGGTTGACATGGCGGCTAACAAAACCACCATCATACACCAGGAAGAAACAGCAAAGATGCGTGACTTCCCACGTGGTGGATCGCAGGTTTTACCCTGGAAGGACGGCTACATTGCAATTACCCATGAAGTAGATTTAACCAAGCATGAAACAGGCCGCAAGGATGCTGTGTACACACACAGATTTGTTATATGGGACAAAAACTTTAACGTTGTAAAGTGTAGCGAACAGTTTAGTATTATGAATGGACTTGTAGAGTTCAGCGCCGGCATGTGCGAGTATAAGGATGATACCATGTTGATTACTTTTGGCTTTCTTGACAATTCAGCTTTTGTATTACGGTGTACAAAGCAAGCAATTGATAGATTTATTGAAGGTGCGATATGATTCTAGATGCAAAACAAAAAGAAACTTTTGATGGACTTTTAAGGGCGTACATTAATGAACCAAATGATGCACAATATAATTTTGCCCTAGGTCTATTTTATTACACTATTGGACAAACTGCTGCAGCGGTAGGTTTGTTTATACGCACAGCAGAGCGCACTGAGGACAAAGAACTAATGTACGAGTGCATGATGCTTTGTGCAGATTGTTTTGCACAGCAAGGCACACGGGGAATAAGCGTTAAGGGCATGCTCAAACATGCGGTTAGCATCAATCCACGACGGCCTGAAGCATATCTAAAACTAGCTATGGATCAGGAAATGACTGATACAGCAAGCAACTGGTTTGACAGTTATCTCACCAGTAGCCTTGCATTAGAATTTTGTGATTTTGATCTATCACCATTGCAGTATAGTACAAGTTATCCTGGCAAGTATGCTCTTATATTTCAAAAAGGACATACTGCATGGTGGTGCGGCATGACCGATGAAAGCAGAGATATAATGCTAGATTTGCATGACAATTATCAGGATGCAATGAGTGTGCATTATCAAAATCTTGTGCATCAAAATTTAATAGCAACCGGAGTATTTGGACCGCCTGTGGATGCAACACCTCAGCCAGAAGTTTTAACTCCTAATTTTGCTGTTTATAATAAAACAAAGCATGCAAATCTTAGACACAAATTCAAGATGAGTAAAAATATTGAACAAAACTATAGCGAAAGTTATCAGGATATGTTTGTGCTATCTTTGGTTGACGGCAAACGTGAAGGGACTTATCTCGAAATTGGCAGTTGCAGACCGTTCTACGGCAACAATACAGCCTTGCTAGAAAAAGATTATGCTTGGAAAGGCGTCAGCATAGATTACGAAGAACAGTTTGTAAGCATGTTTAAGCAAGAGCGCAAGAATCCATGCTATTGCAAGGATGCAACCACAGTAAACTATTCGGCACTGCTAGCGGCACACGATATGCCTGAAGTAATAGATTATCTACAAGTTGACTGTGAACCACCTGGTGTCACATTTGAAGCATTGCTAAACATTCCTTTTGACAAGCATCGCTTTAGGGTAATAACCTATGAGCACGACTACTATGCAGATGAAACAAAAAGTTTCAAGGATAAAAGCCGCAAGTATCTCGAAAGCCTTGGATATGTGCTAGTTGTGGATGACATCAGTCCTGACGACAATCGTCCATATGAAGATTGGTGGGTGCATCCAGAACTGGTAGACGCTGACATAATACAAAAAATGAAGCAGGTTGACGGACAAACCAAGATGTCTGAAAAGTACATGTTGTCTGGACAACCCGAAACACCCATTGTACGCAGTAATTTTGATTGGGGACTAATCAAAGAAAATGAATGGTTCCATGGTATTGTGTCTGGGGAAGTGTTTGAAAGACAAATCTACAGCAAGTTTTTTGATGTAGAGCCTGGCGATACAGTCTTAGATATTGGTGCAAGTGTTGGACCGTTCCTTGAAACCATACGTGATAAAAAGGCTAGTAAAATTATAGCCATTGAGCCTCACAAAGAACTATACAAAACACTCATGCACAACACATTGGGCATGCCTGTCACAAATGTAAACAAAGCAATTGGTGCAAGCAATGGTGAAGAAACAATCTACACATTGTTTGATCCTGATGTAATCAGCACTGGAGAAAGCACCGCGGGCACAACAGTGCAAACAGTAGAGTTTAATTCATTGCGTAAGCAGTACAGGGTTGATCACATTGATTTCTTGAAAATGGATTGCGAAGGTGCAGAGTACTACATCTTCAACGATGAAAACATGCAATGGATCAAAGATAATGTGCGCAAAATTGTAGGTGAATGGCACCTTGCAACCCCTGAGCAACAACAACAGTTCAGACATTTCCGCGACACATACCTCAAACAGTTTGATAACTTTGAAGTGTATAGTTTTGAAGAAGTAAACATAAAGCATGATTTATGGAGTGATTGGTTCCTTGATCACTACAATGAGATAACAATTTACATTGATAACCGTGTGCCAAGCAAGCCACCAGTTGAGGTGATTGCAAGGCAATCTAATGTAATACATGTACCCAAGTCCACGGTGCCACAGCCTTGGAAAAACAGCATTGCACCAACCATGGAGTTCACTACTTGCGTACCTAAAAAAGGTTGTGTAGTTGACTGTGTGTTCTGCCCACAGCAAACGCTTCTCAGTGTTTATCAAGGCGAGAAAAATCTAAGCCTCGACAACTTTAAACGCATCGTGGACAAAATACCACAGGAAGTGCGCATCACATTCGCTGGATTTACAGAGCCATGGTTAAACAAGCAATGCACTGATATGCTGCTGTATGCTCATGAGACTGGACATCCTGTCAGCGCATTTACAACTGTGGTTGGTATGACCATTGAGGATATTGAACGTATCAAACACATTCCTTTTGCAGGACGTCCTAATGGCGGATTTACAGTACATTTACCTGATCAAGAGCGCAAAGCCAAGCACCCTATTGCTGACAAGTTTATCGAAACAGTAGAGCACATGCACAAGGTACACAACGAAATACAAAACTTTAGTGTGATGTGCATGGGGGAAGTGCATGAAAGTGTGCGCCACCTTTGGCCGAATGCTCCTGTATACGATATGTGGAGCAGGGCTGGCAACCTAATTGGTGAAGCAGCACTCAAGCCAGAAGTAAACAAGTACATTTTCAAGAGCATTGATCATGGCGATCAACCAATGACCTGTGGCTGTGACGAGCGATTGTATCACAATGTGTGTATGCCAAACGGTGATGTAGCACTGTGTTGTATGGATTATAAACTTGAACACATCACTGGCAATATTCTTGAAAGCACCTACGATGAAGTTGTGCCAGCACCATACAGTTGTTATGAAATGTGCAACAAGTGCGAAAACGCTGTAAGCATCAATGATCCATTTATCAAAACAGAGATGGCAAGCATTGGGTTATGATATACAGTAGAAGTTTAGCAGTAAACGAAGACCTTCAGCCTAACAAGAGAGCATTCGTTGTGGATAACTTCTATAAAGATCCAATGGCTGTGCGTGAATTTGCACTAGAGCAAGAATTTGTAGAAAATGAATACTACATTGGCAGACGAACAACTCAGCAGTTTCTTATACCAGGCATTAAAGAAGCATTTGAAAACATACTTGGTAGACGCATCACCGAGTGGGAATCACACGGTATGAATGGACGTTTTCAATGGAATAAAGCAGGCGATCCACTTGTATGGCACAGTGACGGTCAACGGTGGGCAGGTATGATCTACCTTACACCAAACGCCCCCGAGTGGAGCGGAACAAACACTTATGTTCACAGACAAACCAAAATAAGTCATGTAAAACAGGTAAATGACCTCGGCGAAATCTATAATCAAAAAACTTTTCTTGATCCAACACCATACGACGAACTTGATAGATATGGTAACTTGTTCAACCGTCTTGTGATATTTGATGGTGGACAAATACACGCCGCGGGCGGCTATTTTGGTTGGGATGCCGACAGTGCAAGACTGTGGCACATGTTTTTCTTTGATGCTGAAGACTAGTAGTTGTTCTGAATAATTGTAATTTTGTTCATAACTTCGTCAAATTGTACGGTGCTCCATAAACCAGGATGCATTGGGCGTGGGTATACACCACTCTCAATCCAACTATACCCGCAGTGTTCTTCATTTAAGTCTGGAACAAATTCTTCTTCAATTAAACAAAAAAATGTATGGTAGGTAAATTTTTGATCTGGACTTGTAAACTGTTCAATAGGTACAAGTTTTATAGGTTCAGGCCATGAGCCTAATTCTTCACTACATTCTCTGTGAATTGTTTCGTAAAGTGTTTCTTCTGGCTCACACTTACCGCCAGGCAACCCCCAAGTGTGTGGATTTTTTCCATCATTGCGCAGAAGATAGAGATATCGACCAGTTTTAACACTGTAAAACCAAATTCCAACAGCATTAATCACAATACCAGGCTCCATTCTCCTCCTGGATAAACACCTTCGTAACTCTTTAACCACTGTCCGCCGGCCCATCGATACTGAATGCCAGTAGTTGTATTTGTAACATATTGAACATTACTTAGGTTGCTGCTATCAAAAACAACATTCCATCGAGTACCGTCATATTCAACAATATCATTTGCATTAGCAACTAACGGGGTGCCAACCGGTTGGTCAGTACCTCTCCATGCTTCAGCATTGCCGTCATCATTTGAACCAGTGCTTTCAATAAACAAATAACGTTGTCCTGTTGCAGCCGCAGGCAAACCTGCATTAGGACCTTTGCGTAAAGGATCAACAATGGCATCTATTGCAGTTAACGTATTTGTTGGAATAGTATCTTCATCTACTGTGAACAATAAAAATCTATCATCGCTTGGGTGGTATGCAACTGTGCCAACAATAATAGTATCGTCATAAGGATTATCTAATCTTACTTGACTAATACCGTCTCTCAGAGAACCATATAAATCTACTACAGTGTGCCACGTCAATGCGGTATCAGGTTGGGTAGGGACATCTACTCCACCAGTGCCCGGTACTACTGTTGATTGTTGCATAACCTGTAGTTGGTTACTTAATAATAGGACTTTATAGTTATAAGGTGTAAATTTTTGTCTAGTACCAAGTAAGAGATCATTATCGAAAATTGCGTTACTAAGATCACCTGTACCGTCAAAAACACTAGCAATAATTTTTTGAATTACTCCTAATTTCTTAACCTTTGCTGGAGGCGATATCCAAATTGGCATACTGAATTGTAGGGTAGCAATGTCAATTGGATCTTCGGTGCCAACTGGAACACTTCTACTGCTCCATCGTACACTATCAAGGTAGCAAACGCTCAAACTAGTCCAGTCAATAAAGTTATCAGTGCTTTGTATTTCTAAACCAGGATTGAATAGCACAAGTATTTGTTCCAAAATTTGTAGTTTTTGATTTGTGTTACTGGTCCAAATATCTAACTGCACTTCAAGTTGAAACGGAACAGGCATTATTCTTTCTACGGTAAAGGCACTTCCTTGTGTTTGTTCATATACTTGATTAATAGGATCCCATTCTCGCTGACGAATGTTCATTTTGTCTGTGAATGTTGGATCTTGAATTCTTGGCCGATCGTAATTCAAGTTTGTTACATGAAATGTCATTAAAGGTGTTGTAGGTAGGCTATTAGCACTATTTTGCTGAAGTATTGTTTGTGCTTGCCGTGTAGCATCTCCATAACGAACTGGTACCCTGTATAGAGTTTTTGCACCTTCTTCGTCCTTACCGTATTCAACTTCAAAGTTAGAAAATATTCGAGTAAATTGTAGCAAGAATCGTCGTATCTGTTCGTCGTAAAAAAATTGTACAGCCATTAATTATCCGCCTGTGGTTTAAGGATTTCACTAAGACCCTGGCGTGATGGTATATCACCTCGATCTTCAGTTGGTGTTGTCGCGGTATTGTTAACAAATCCACCAATTTGAGTCTTGTTGTCTTCACCCGGAGTTAAATCAACACGAACGTCATCTATTACTTTAATCCATCTAGCACCATCGTATCTAAACAATCGGTTAGGATAGTAGTCAAGTCGTAAACAAAAATCTCCTAGTTGTGCGGCGGTTGGAAATGCTATTCCCGGTGTCACTGGTTTGCCGTTTGGTGCAGTGCCATCTCCAACTAGATAGCCTAGTGCCCATCCAAAGTTTTGTGGAGTAACTGGTTGTGCATCAGCATCAATATTGATATCATCTACACTGATATCAGTTTGGCTTACATCATAACTATGTGGATCTGCTGGCGAGCCGTCAGCATTTGTGCCTACAATGTAGAAACGATCAATGTCATAACCACTTGCAGGAACTTCAAACTCGGCCTGTTGTACTATTGCATCATTAAGTTCTCTGTCTTTTGTTACAGTACCAAATGTTGCAAGTTCGCTAAGTGGTGTGTATACACTCCAATATGTTGTGTTTGTAATTTCTGTACCGACCGGAACATCTGTAATTGCCTGATAATAAGTTGCTCCATCAAGAACAATACTACCACTTGGATAATAATTTCCTGAATCCCAAATGTTGTCAGTTGCAAAAGGTTTGTTAAGAATGTCATTATATTCTTGAGCACCAACTAATGGTGTTGCTTTTACACGCCATAGATGTGGCAGCCATGTTTGGCTAAACCCTTCACTGCCAAAGGCACCTTCTTGTATTACATAATACTTTGGTATTGCTTTAGGAATGTCGCTGTCAAGTGGATGGAAATCACGTAGATTAGGCAGTTCAAGTACATCACCGCTCATGAGTTTACGTCCGATGGTGTCAATCATTGCGTTGTAATGAAATGTTATAAACAGCGTATCATTGTTTAAAAACAAACCAAATTGTGTTAAATCAAAATCAATGTCTTGTTGATTGTACACACCACGCATCTGGTAAATGTCTTGGCTGTATGCTCTATCCCTGTTCTCGAGTAGGAATAGGTCTTCAATAAAAAGTGGATTTTCACTGCTGTAACTTGGTTGGGTAGCATCCTGAGTACCGCCACTCACACTTGAACTGTCATCACCTGACGGTTTTGGTCCAAGATATTTGTGGACGTACATATCTACACCGCCGACCTGATACATTTCGGCAATGGTTCTATCTAAAAATTTGTAATCGTTACGCCTTTGGGGGCTGTACAGTGACAAACGCGGCATCAGCTAATCCTTTAGCTGTATTTACCGCTTTGTCAACCTATGCGTAAATGCTTTTTCGAACTCTGCGTATCAGGAGCACAAATCCAATGCCTGCACATGCTGTTGCAAGCAAAAATGCAGGATGCGGAATGTTGTGGAAGAATCTAAATGCTACAAGTAGCACAAACTGAAACCAGCACAGCATCATAACTGCGTCTAAGAATGCTTCTTTCATACACGCACCATCTTCAATACCGTGTCTGGACGACGACGGTTCTGGTATTCGTATGCTTCTTGCTTGTCGACGGTATTGAACACAACATTACCGTCCTTATCAACCAACCAAAAACGGATCATGCCGCCACCTCCAGGTCATCATATGCTTCAACAAACTCCTCTTCAGGAGCACAGTCATTGAGCTCCGCCAAGCGAGGCTCAATGTATTTCTGCATGCTGTAAGGAAGACGCAATACGAAACAAACGTATCCAGCGTCATACTCGCCACGGAATTCGTCTAGCATGTAACGCACTGCGCTATCACGGTCACAACCGCAAATGTCACGCACACGGCGGATATTTGCTCGGAACTCCATGATAGCCTCAGCATCACAGCGGCGTTCATGAGCTTCTTGCTCAATAGCAGCTTCATCGAGACGGACCGCCTCTGCTTCAAGCTCCGCATAGCTCATAGCATCGAAGTCGTAAAAACGACCTTTAACGCCATAAGCATCCTTGTGACGATAATAAATGTAGTCACAAAGTTGTTCGCGAGTTGGGATAATTGCTTTGGTATTCATAACGTCTAGCTCCGTTTTGTTAACCTATACATATATAATAGCACAACTAGCCTACAGGTCAACCTTTTTTTGCATTTTGGCAAGAAAAATTTTAGGTTGACCTAAACACAAAACTACATTACTATGTACAAGTTGAATGACAGGAGTAGATACATGGCGGTAAAAAAGACAACACGCAAACCCAAAGGCGCACAACTAGATCCCAGTTTTGAAGGCGCACTAGAAATGAGCGGAGCAGAGTTCCACAGCTTCCGCAATATGGCAGTGCGTTACTACTATGAAACCTACAAAATTTCAGACTTGATCAAAGACTTGTATCTCTGGATGAAAGACATTGGCTATAAAGCAGACCAAATTCGCGATATCAAAACTGTTGGTGCGGATGGGTTGAGTGCAAGTGTTATCTATGCTGTATGTTTACGCAAAGGCATGCCAGATATGCACCCAGAACACAACGAGTATTGGAATAGTCTAGGTGGTACTGTTGGCGATCTTCGTCCTGTTAGTAAGAGTATCAAAGAAAACATTGATAAAGTGTTAAGCAAAATTCGTCCAGCCAAGGAAGAAACTGCCAAAGCTGAAGATACAAAGCCACAACGCAGTGTGCAAGATTATATGCGTGACAAAGCCGCAACCATTGGCGGGTATGTCGAACAAGTCATTGACGACTTTGTAGAGGGTGAATACAAAAATCCTGAAAAGTTTAGTGTAATGGAACAACTTCGCATTCATGAAGCACCTGCGCAAGCTATTGATATCATTCGCAATCCATTGCAGTTTATGTTGGAAGAAATACAGGAAGTACAAGAGGGCAAGTGTGACCAATTAAAAGAAGGATACAGTCATCTTGGCAAAATTCAAGTGCGTAACTTTATAAAGTTCTTAGAGCAGAGTGTGGCAGACTGCGACAACTATATTCAGCTTAAAAAAGCAACACGCAAGCCAAGAGCAATTAAAAAGAAAACACCTGCACAGTTGGTGAAAACATTCAAATATTGCAAAGAATTTGCTGAGCTAAACCTTAAAAGCGAAAGCCCAACAAAACTTGTTGATGCCAGTGAAGCATGGTTGTACAATACCAAGACTCGTAAACTGATTCATGTTGTAGCAGATGAATACTCTAAGGTGTTTACTGTTAAAGGAAGTAGTATTGTTGGTCTTGACACCGCTAAAACTGTGATGAAAACACTGCGCAAGCCAGCAGAACAACTAAAACAGATTACAGGTGTGGGCAAGCCCGCGGCTCGCAAGAACTTCAATGACATCAAGGCTACGGACATCAAATTCAACGGTCGTGGCAACGAACATATCATCATCTTAAAGGCACATTAAAATAAATACAAGAGCGGAAAGGACGCTCTTGTAACATGGCAAATACCAGCGATATAACACTAGACACACTTAAAGGCAATGTCATTAACTATGTGAAATTGCAACTTGGTGATGGCATCATCGATATTGAACTTGATGCTGAACACTTTGAGGCGGCGTATGATAAAACACTTGGCACATACCGGCAACGGGCAACCAATGCCTATGAAGAAAGTTATAACTTTTTAGAACTTGAAGAAGACGTAAACGTTTACACACTTCCGCAAGAAGTACAAAGTGTTAGACAGGTCTTCCGTCGAACTATTGGTAACATGAATGGACCATTTAGTACAAGTTTTGATCCATTTAGCAGTGCTACGCTGAATACATATCTACTTAACTATAACCAAGCAGGTGGACTAGCAACATACGACTTTTACACACAGTACGTTGAGCTAGCAGCAAGGATGTTTGGTGGTTTTGTAAACTACACATTCAATCCTGTTACTAAACAAATACAACTTATACGTGATCCACGTGGCACTGGCGAAACTATTCTTATTTGGGCATATAATTTACGTCCTGAAATACAACTGCTCAGTGATTTTAGTACCAGTCAATGGATCAAAGACTACATGGTAGGTGCTAGTAAATCGATCATTGGTGAAGCCCGTGAAAAGTTTGCTACTATTGCAGGACCACAAGGTGGTACCGCACTAAATGGCGCGGCCATGAAAGCAGAAGGACAAGCAATCATGGATAGCAAGATTGAAGAACTTAAGAATTATGTTGATGGTTCACAACCACTTACTTGGGTTATTGGCTAATGCGTTTAGAAGAGTTTGTATCAGCAGAAGAACTTGAAGAGCAAAAAATGATATGGGGCCGTAGCGGCAACAAAATCAAACTCAAGTATCGTTGTACTAGCGGTCCAAAGGCAGGACGCATTGTACCTGATCCAAAAGCATGTTCAGCACCAAAAGACATGGCTAAAGCTGCTCAAATGAAACGTACACGGGCAACTACAAAAGTACGCCAAGCTCGTAAAGCAAAAAAAACAAAACGTGTAAATCCAGCAAGTAAAATACTTGCTCGTTTAAATGCACTTACCAAAGGCTACACTGCACCAAAAACAAAAGTGGTGCGTATGGTAAGCAAATCTACTAAGAAACCAGTAAAACCCAAGAAGGCAAAATGAAAATTGAATTTGGGTGTGGCGCAAATCCTACCAAACCAGATTTTCTAACTTGTGATATAAGAAACTTACCTGGCATAGATTTTGTTTGTCCTGCCTGGGAAATAATTGATCAAGTACGACCAAACAGTGTAGATGAAATCTTTAGTAGGCATTTCCTTGAACACCTTACGTTTATTCAAGCAGACAAACTGGTAGGTATATGGTTTGAAATACTAAAATCTGGCGGAATTTGTGAACTTGCAGTGCCTAATATAGAATACCATATTGCACAATGGATAAAAGGCAAAAACATGGATCATGCTCGGGCTGGCTTCTGGGGACACCAGAGAGAAGGCGAGTTTGAAGTATGGGACGTTCACAAAAGTGGCTACAACCAACGCACACTCACTGAGTTGTTCACAAGCAAAGGATTTGTTAATCCAGTAAGTCATAGAAAGCCAACCAATAAACATCTTTGGATGAGTTTCATAAAACCGTAGACAAAACTTCTGTAATGCCTTACAATACTTGTATGGCTGATATAATGATTGATATTGAAACTATAGGCACTGGCCCAAGTGCTTGTATCCTCACGATTGCAATGCAAACCTTTGATCCTTTTGCTGTCGGCTGGTATGATAGACATTACTATACCCGCATCGATCCTGACAGCCAGCCCGATCGTAACATTGAAGAAGGAACACTGCAATGGTGGGCAAGCCAACCTCCTGAAGCAAGAGAAGAAGCATTTGCTGAAGAAGGGCGTATAAGTCTCAAACAAGCTCTGGAAGAAATGCATCCAATAATTTGGAACAGCGACTTTGTATGGGCAAACGGTCCAACTTTTGATATGAACATCATTGAACATGCATATAAAAGCTACAATATGAGCTTGCCTTGGAAATATTACAAGGTACGTGATGCAAGAACAGTCTACAGTCTGTGGCCCAATTTGCCAAAGCAACCTGTGAGTCATCACGCATTGGATGATTGTCAGCAACAGATACTTAAACTACAAGCAACACTTAAACACCTAGGAGTGACAAAACTTAAATGAGCAAAATCAACTACAAGTACAACGAAGGCGAACTATTACAAGAGTTTAAAGAATATGTTGATGCAACCTACGGCGAACACTACAGCCTAAACAAGTATCAAGCCACGGAGTTTATCATTGATGCAGGGCATGGAGATGGCTTTTGTATTGGTAATGTAATGAAGTATGCTCAACGCTATGGCAAGAAAGACGGATACAATCGCAAAGACTTAATGAAGGTACTACATTATGCATTGATTGAATTGTATGTTCATGACCTGCACGAGCGTTAATCTTCTGTAAGATCTCCCAACTTCCAGGGTAGTTCAAGACGAACTACCTCAACAGTACAGTTTAAGCATACACTTTTAAGATTACTTAGATCGCAGTTGTTTAAATTTCCATCAATGTGGTACACAAGTATTTGGGCGCCACTTTTTGCTCTAAAATTGCACCTATCACAAACCATTTTTTTATTATAACCATTTAGCATCCATCGTGGTTTTGCTGGTTTCTTTTTGCGTTTTTTCCTTATACAACTATCGCAACGAGTACGATAGTGCGTCACATCTTCCTTAATATAATTTACTGCGGCTAAATTGCGTTTACAGGCTTCACAAAGCGGTCTTTTCATGCATTTACTTATACCTTTGCAAAGGGCAACGCAAACACCAATTATTAGGGGTATTGAATAAATATTGCATATAACATAGGAAGAAAAAATATGGCATTAGTTTCTCCAGGAGTAGAAGTTTCCGTCGTAGACGAGAGTAACTATCTACCAGCAGCAACGAATTCAGTTCCGTTTATTTTAATTGCGACAGCAGAAAACAAAATTAGTGGAACAGGGACCGGTGTAGCGGCTGGCACAACAGCGGCAAACGCTAATGAAGTGTACCTAATTACAAGTCAGCGTGACTTAGCAGCTACATTTGGTAATCCATTCTTTTACAGTACCACAGCGGGTACTAGTATTAATGGATACGAACTTAACGAATACGGTTTGCTTGCAGCATACTCAGTTTTGGGTATCAGCAACAGGGCGTATGTACAACGTGCAAACATTGATCTTAGTGAACTCAGTGCAAGCCTTACTCGTCCAACCGGTGCACCAGCAAATGGTGCTTGGTGGTTAGACACAGGCGACACCACATGGGGCATTTTTGAATGGAGTGCAACAACTAACACATTCACTAACAAGGTTCCTACTGTGATCACAAGCACAGACGACTTGTCAGGCGGTGTACCTAAGGCTAGCATTGGTAGCATTGGCGATTATGCTATTGTTGCAACAAACACAAAGAACCCAGGATACTTTAAGTCTGGAGGACTCACTACAACTGCTACCGCTGGTGACACAGAGCAAGTTGCAGCAAACAGTTGGCAACTAATTGGCGGTAACGCCTGGAAGTTGAGTTGGCCAACCGTGACTGGTACTGTATCGAGTCCTACAATTACAGCAGGACACAAAATCAGCATCAACGATACAGTAGTTACAGCATCAGGCACCACTGCGGCTAGTCTTGCAATTGATATTAACGATGCAGGTATTACAGGTGTGTATGCTAAAGTTGTAAGCAACAAGTTGAACATTTACCTAAACGGAAACGCATCAAATGATGGTTCAACCGACGATGGTAATGGTATTGCTGATATTAGTAATGTATCAGGTACTATTTTAACAGATGTAGGTATTACAGCAAGATTATATTATGCACCTGTAGTTCAACAAAGTCCACACTACACTAATCCATTGTGGAGAACAACTGATACTGAACCACACCCAACTGGTAGTGTCTGGGGTAAGATTACCAACGTAAATACTGGTGCCAATCTTGTTGTAAGTCAGTATAACAGCACAACTGGTTTGTTTGATGCACAAAGTTGTCCAATCTATCAAAATGATCAAAGTGCAAACAAAACGCTTGATCCAAGTGGAGGTGGCAAAAACATTGCCAGTGAAGCAACTTATGCACAGTATGATGTTGACGAAGACTTCACACTTACATTAAAGATTTTTGAACGAAATGGTACTGGTGCTACAAGCATCACAGGTGAAGACACAGCGCCAACTTTTGTAAACTCAGAAACATTTACAATTCAGGCAAGTGCTGCTAACAGCACAACACTTACAACGGCTGTAACAGCAACACTAGGTGGCACAACTGCGGCAGATTTTGTTGAAGCATTTACAGCGGCCAATGTTGCAAATACAATAGCCAGCGTAACATCAAGTGGAGCAATTAATATCCAACATACACTTGGTGGGGTAATTGTACTTAAAGATACTTCTGGAACTCCAGTTGCAGATGCAGGATTTAATACAACAGTTACGGGTGTTCGTGCAGGCAACAGCAGTGACTTAATCCTTAGTAATTGGATTGCACTCGGCGGCACGGATAGCTACACAGCAAACTCAACCGCACCTAGTACAGATCCAACAGAAGGTACATATTGGTACTATAGTGCAACCGACCAGGTTGATATCATGATCCAAGATGGTGGAACGTGGAAAGGTTATCAAAACGTAACCAATGATGTTCGCGGTTACGATCTAAGTAGTACTAACGCCAATGGTGTAATCATTGCGGCAACCGCACCAACTACGCAAAATGATAGTTCAGAAAGCGCACTTGTGTACGGTGATCTTTGGTTAGATAGCAGTGACCTTGAAAATTGGCCAAAACTATATCGTTGGCAGAGCGTTAGCAGTGTTGACCAGTGGGTGCAATTAGATAATGCAGACCAAACCACACAAGACGGTGTACTATTTGCAGACATGCGTTGGGCTGGAAACGGAACAACTGATCCGATTACAGACGATATTCCGACAACCAAGAGTTTGCTAACCAGCAACTATGTTGATATTGACAAGCCAGATCCAAGCCTTTATCCTGAAGGTATTCTTGCATTTAACCTACGTCGTAGTGGTTTTAATGTAAAGAGTTTCCAGGTTAATTACTTTAATGCAACTGATTATCCAGATGATGTACTTCCTTCACAGAAAGATGCATGGGTAACAGCAAGCGGATTAGAATCTGACGGTAGTCCTTACATGGGACGTAAAGCACAACGTGCTTTGGTAGTAGCCGCTATGAAGGCCAGCATCGACGGAAATCAGGATTTGCGTGAAGAACAACGAGTATTCAACTTGATTGCCGCTCCAAACTATCCAGAACTTATACCTAACATGGTTGCATTAAACAACGAACGTAACAACACTGCGTTTATTGTTGGTGATACGCCATTGAGGCTTGCTGACAGCGGGACTGATATCATTGCATGGGCAACTGATTCAGGTGGAACAGGCGTAGATGGCGAAGACGGATTAACAAGCAACGATCCGTATCTTGGTGTATTCTATCCAAGTTGTCAAACAAATGACCTAAGTGGTAACACAGTAGTACAACCACCGAGTCATATGATGCTCAGAACCATTGTACGCAATGATGATGTAGCATTTCCTTGGTTGGCACCAGCTGGTACTCGTCGCGGTACAGTAGATAATGCTACAACACTTGGTTATGTAAATGCTAACACGGGTGAGTTTGAGCAAACAGCAATTCGTCAAGGATTGCGTGATACACTTTATGAAAACAACATCAACCCAATCACGTTTATTCCAGGTATTGGTATTACCAACTACGGTAACAAGACAACACAATCAACCGCATCAGCACTTGATCGTATCAACGTTGCTCGACTGATTGCGTTTATTCGTGGACGATTAGAAACAATTGGTAAGACATTTGTGTTTGAACCAAATGATCAATTAACACGTGACGAAATCAAGCAGGCAATCGAAGGATTAATGAATGATTTGGTTGCCAAGCGTGGTATCTATGACTACTTGGTAGTTTGTGACGAAAGCAACAATACACCAGCTCGTATTGATAGAAACGAATTGTATGTAGACATTGCAATTGAACCAGTTAAGGCTGTAGAATTCATCTACATTCCGGTTCGAATTAAGAACACTGGCGAAATTGCTGCTGGCAACGTAGCAAGCAGTCAAAACGTGTAATAGATTACACAAAAATAAAAATAGGGCTTCGGCCCTATTTTTTTTGGTTTCAGAATCTGATAAATAAATGCAACACAGGAGAGAAAAATGGCCGTATCATCATTAACACGTATGACAGTGCCTTTGGCAAGTGATCAGAGTAATCCTACCCAAGGTCTGTTGATGCCAAAACTACAATATCGCTTTAGGGTGGTATTTGAAAACTTTGGAGTAAGCACTCCAAGATCAGAATTGACCAAGCAGGTTATGGATTTTACACGTCCGAACTTATCGTTTGATCCAATTGATATTCCAATCTATAACTCAACTTTAAAACTAGCTGGCAAGCACACATGGCAAGATGTGACTTGTAATCTACGCGATGACGCAGGTGGAGAAGTTGCAAAGTTGGTTGGTGAACAACTGCAAAGACAATTAGACTTTGTTGAACAAGCAAGTGCTGCAGCTGGTATTGACTACAAGTTTGTCACACGCTGTGAAGTGTTAGACGGTGGTAATGGCGCAAGCACACCAACAGTGTTGGAAACTTGGGAACTTTATGGATGTTACCTGTCAGCCGTAGACTATGGATCATTGAACTATGGTACAAATGATCCAGCAACTATTGGACTTACTATTCGTTACGACAATGCTCTGCAAACACCAATTGGTAGTGGTGTTGGTAGCACCGTTGCAAGAGTTGTGGGCGACGTAGTTACAGGCTAAGTAAACCATGGCCTTCGGCGAAGATTTTCTCAAAGGATTCTTTGGTAGCAACTACCTAAAGGATTATACGCATGCCAGCAAGACTTTCCGTGCAAACGGTTATGAGCTGGCACCGCGACAGAAATTTCTTTACTACGTCAAATTTAATCTTAATACTGGATTATCAAAAGTTACCGACTTATTTGCATCGGGTAACACAATGAATGATTTTGGTTTACTTGTAAAAACTGTTGACTTACCTAGTTACAATTTTGCAGTTGATATTCAAAATCAGTACAATAGAAAAAGGTTAGTACAAACACAAATTGAATATGATCCTGTTCAAATTGTTTTCCACGATGATCAAAGTGATTTAGTCAGACAACTTTGGTACAACTATTTTAGCTATTTTTATAAAGACCCTAGCCATAGTTATGGAAATCTACCTTCGGTAAACGGCCAAGCCGGAGTGTTAGATGGTACAGGTTCGGGTAAAGTTGATTATCAAAGTCGAAACACATACGCACAAGATCTTGAAACTCCAGACTGGGGATACATTGGTGAAAGTTACAGTGACGGCACTGGTGCTTTACCAGGAGGCGGCAAACCACGTTTCTTTAATGACATTACAATATATGGATTTGCTCAACAGAAATTTGCAGCATATACATTAATAAACCCGTTAATTACAAGTTGGAAGCACGACACCTATAATTATGAAGAAGGCCAGGGTCTTATGACACACACCATGCGAGTTCAATATGAGTCAGTAAAATATTATGCTGGTAATCTCAACGAATTTCAAACTCCAAGCACTCTTGCTGGTGGTGCATTTGATCCTGCACACTATGACACTGAGCCTAGTCCTTTGGCTCGACCTGGTGCAAACAGTACATTTACAGGCACTGGCGGTGTGCTTGACGCTCTTGGAGCAATCGGAGGAGCAATAAGTGATCTACAAGCTGGTAAGAATCCTACTGCAAGTATCCTTGGAGCGGTACAGGCAGCCGGTACTGTATACCAGGCAACAAAAGGTAAGAATCTAAAGAGTGTTATCAAAGAAGAAGCAAACACGGTGTTTAAAGATGTCATTCGAGGACAAGGCCCGCAAGTGACCAGGACGGCAATGAATTCATCTGACGGGTTCTTCTTTGGTCAGGCTCCGGGCACTAATCAACCTACTTTCGGACAAACCAATGGACCTAAAAGTGCTGATACCAGCGACGCTGCATTAGCAGGGGCACCTAGGGTTCAGTTTGTAGGATTGGAGGACGACTAATGCCAACTGTAAACTATACCAATCCCAGCCAGGATCAAAACGTAACTATTTTTGATAACTTTTATAATTTTCAGTTAGAAGTAGACGCTAATCTATATGATACAGTTTTAAGTTATTTCAAAAGTGTTTTCAGCGACGAACTAGCTGCTAAGAACTTTACACTAAATCTATTTCAAATCAGTGAAGAGAGCGGTATTGCTGTTACTGATCTTTTACAACAAGTGAGTGGGCAAGGACAACTCGAACTTACCGCTACTTTTGCTTACTATCTTAACAACCTACGGAGCAATGCGACCTTGCTAGGAGTTGCAGCAACAATAACTCCCAACTACTACGCCGCTCGTAACATCTTGACATGAGCAAATTCGCCAACGGTTTATACACAATCATGAATCCTCAGAAGTATATTGGCACTGGACGTCCAAGATATCGCAGTGGTTGGGAACACGCTTTTATGAGATTCTGCGATGTTAACGAACACATTGTAAAGTGGAGCAGTGAAAGTGTACGCATACCTTACTACAACCCCATCAAAGGACAACGCACAACCTATGTGCCTGACTTCCTAATACAATACCGTAACAAAAACAACATTGTTGTGACTGAACTAATTGAAATCAAACCCAAAGGCCAAAGCATTGCAGAAAGCAAGCAGAACAACGCACAACGTGCTGTGGTAGCAGTTAATCATGCTAAGTGGGAGGCAGCAAGGGCTTGGTGCAAGCAACAGGGTATTACCTTTAGGGTAATAACTGAGGATGACATATTTAGACAGGGCGGAAGTAGACGTAAACGCTAAATAGTGTTACAATATTTTTTTAGGAAGGACATTATGTCAAGCAATGAAATTAGAAAAATTATGGAAAGCCTTGAGTGCATAGTCAATGAATCAACAGACAGGATATCCATTGGGAAACAAATGGCTCGTGATGGTATTACATATTCAAGAGATCGTGAACGTGAAATTATTGGTCAAATTGCAGACTACATGGAAAAGAATGGTTACACTAAGCGACAAATCACCTACTATATGAGTTACGATGAAGATTTTATTCCCGACGTACTTGGTGAGCTGCCAAGAGAGAGTGTAATGAAAGAAGATTCTGATGTGCGAGGAGAAATTTATAAACTTGCACAAGAAATTCTAAAAAACATGCACACTTATGACGCAGTAGTAGATGAAGTAAACGACATGTTTGATGCTGTTAAAGCAAGCGGCGACCAAGTTGCAATAAATGCTTTTAAACAATTCCAAGATCTTGAACCTGAAGATTTTGAATACGAAGATGCTGGTGCAGGCATCAAAACCAATCATGCCAGAGCAAAGGCACAAGATGCTATGGATATTATTGACGGAGAAAATGACGACATCATGTGATGTTGTCTACGCTTCGTTTCGACGTTTTCTGCCCAAAGCACTTTTATCTAACCCAGGAGCCGCTGTTTTAGCGGCTTTTGGTTTACGCTCTTCTTTTTCGATCAATGCAATCTCTTTAAGCAGTGGACCCATTTCTACCCTGTTACGAACGTATGGCTTACCACTTTCAATTTGATAGTTACTACGCATTTGTAAGAGTTGACTGCGTGTACCATCTTCTTTGGTACCAAATATCTGTATCCTACTGTTTCTAGGATTTGTTTCTAGTGTAACATCAAGATCCACTTTTCTCATTGCTTGATCAAGTTCTGGACCAAACCCAAGTTCTTTATAACCAGGTATAACGCCAGTATTTAGAATAACCATTGTGATGTCGCTTTCGTTACGAGTAGCGTGATATGCAATTCCTTTGTAGAGTCGCTCTACAAAGTCCGCTTCTTTCTTTGGACGCTGACCTGCAAGTTCCTGCGAGATATCATCTGCGGCTTCTTGATATGCGGCTTGTATGTCTTTGAATCCAGCAAGTGCATCGCCTTCTTTTGCTTTTTGTAAATTGTCTGGTATAGTTGCGCCAAAAGTTTGTTCAAAGAATTGCTGAATAGCTCGGAAGTTGTATCCGCTTACCTGTCCAAACTGTTTTACATCACCTGCTTTTAAACTTAACAAGTTTACCCACTTGCCATCATCAATTTTTAGGAACAAGTCTGCTTTGGTTCCTGACTGTTCGCTGACACCATCACTACTAACAACAACTTCATTTGCATCGGTGTCTTTAATAATAGTATCTACAGCAGTGAGCACTCCTGCATTAGTGTTTGCAAAAATCACAGCACTATTGAGCATATTAGTAATGTCTGAGTGTATATTGCTAGGATTGTCTGCAACTGCTTGCAATACTTTATAGTTGGCTTGGTTAAGTGCTAGTTTAAATTCTACACTGTCATTAGCACTGCGTCCACGTGTAGTACCTTGTAGGTTGTTACCTGATCGGCCAGCAACGGTGCCTGGGCCAAGATCTTTTAGTACCGCAAGCACGTCGTTGGTCTGGATATCTTTGTCCCTTGCAATAAATCTTGCGGCAACAGCGGCACCAATTAATCCTTCAGCGATATCTCCATTGTTAAATTCTTTACCGCCTTTGTATTCTTCTGTTTTTTGAATACCGGTAAGCCTTACAACATCGCCATCCACAGTAGTCAGTTCTACACTGTTGGCATTTGGTGTTGCAGGAATAATCAAGCCATTGGCGTCTAGATTCATGTTAGCAAGATCTGGATACTCTGGCTGCCCAAACCAAGCCATATTAATTTTTTCTATATTGTCTTTGGTGAATATTACTTCTTTACCAATGGTGCTGTGTAATTTAGGAATAAGTTCTACTGGTTCGTCGTTTGCAATTTTGCGCTGAAGCACTTGCAGATATTTCCCGCCTTCTTTTCTGGCGCTCGTAGTAATTGCTGATTCAGCAACATCGTCTAGTCTGTCTAGTAGGTCTCTCATCAAATATACCGTTCAATGTGTATATTTAGTTAAATATCAGTATGACAAAGAAACTTGAAGAACTTTTCGACCTGCCGCAACAGGAAGAAACAGAAGAACCAACACAAGAAGTTAGCACCGCTGACGACATTCCTGAGTACACCAATGCACTCTCTGAACTGGATAAAATCAATGCCGCACTGCCACAGGTGCGTGGATTGGAAAGCAGTGATCGTGAAATGGATGAACTTGCTGAAAAAGCAACTAAAACATTTGACGATCTTATGGATCTTGGTATGAATGTGGACAGCAGATGGGCCAGTGAAATATTCAACACAGCCAGTAGCATGCTTGGGCATGCTATCACAGCAAAGAATGCCAAGGTAAACAAAAAACTTAAAATGATTGACCTGCAACTCAAAAAACTGCGCATGGATCAGATGAACAAAGATCCTGATGCTGATGCAGAAACTGGAACTGGCATGGTACTGGATAGAAACGAGTTGCTCAAGCGTTTGTTAGACAAAGATGCTAAATAGCATATAGGGGAAAAAGATGAAGAATTTTGCACAATATTTGGTGGAAACCAAACAAACCTTTGATTATCGTATTAAAATTGCAGGTGACATTACCTCAGAACAGATGAATCAATTGGAAAAAAGCCTGGCTCAATTTGATGTTATCAAGATGAGCGAGAAGAAGTCAACACCAGTTATGAAAACACTGCCCGACTTTCCAAAGTTTGAAAACGAGCGTCTAACACACATGGATGTTTCGTTTAATTATCCAGCAACAGAAATTGGTATGCGTCAAGTATGTGAACTGCTTGGTATGGATCCAAACAGAGTCTTAATGCAACAGCGTGAGTATGCTGAGAAGTTAGATCAAGAGCGTGAAGGTTATGAACAGCAACCAGAAAGCGTACTTGCTGATACAGATTTTCCAGAGCCGAACGCCGAGCAGAAAGAATTAAGTGATGATTACAGTGCGGCACCAGACGAGCATCGCATTGTGGTACAAAACGAATACAAGAGTGATTTCACTATTGCAGGCGGCAAGACCCCAGCCGCTAAGACCACTAGCGATTTCCCAATGAACAACAAGAGTGCTATCAGTGGCACCAATGAACTTCCTAAAGTAGAAAGTTCAGCGAGATAAAGGACAGACAATGGATAGCATTTACAAGATATTAGAAAGCCTGGACAAGGTAAGCGAGAACAAAGAAAGCGGTGTGAAAATCACCAACATTCAGTGGAAAGATCCTGGAGCAAAGTTGCCCAGTAGTCTTAAGTTGAACATAACTGCTCCTAGTGGGTCGAGCAACGAACAGATTTATGCTCGTATTCACAACGAACTCAAAGACGAGTATGGTGAAGTTGATGACTTTGACTTCCAGTTTGAAGAAAGCCTAGAAGAAGGCCAGTATGACGGCAAGAGTCGTGAAGAATTGATGAAAATGAAGGCCAAAGCTGAAGCAGATATTAAGAATATGCAATCCAGCGGTAGCGGCGCACAACAGAAATTTTACGATGAAACACAGATGATGATGGCACAACAGCATTTAGACTCCATCAACAATGCACTAAAGAAAGTTAGCGAAGCAGATGAGTATAGCACTACGGGACTTTTGAAAGCAATTTTAAAAAATCCTTTTGATTCAGATGCTGGTTTTGATTATAACAAAAAACACGGTCGCGATCCAGTTGGTAGAAAAATTAAACCTACAGGTCAAACTGCTCAGTCAAAAACTAATCCTCCAGATCCAGGACTAGGCTTGAAACCTAAAGGATTTGGTGAAGCAATGGAAGACGAAGACGGTGCTAGTGTAGAAGATATTGCCAGTGCTATCACAAGACGCATGATGAATGCCAAAAACTTTGGTGCATTGGTGCGTGAAATAGACATATTAGATTTAAACGATGCCATTGAAGAAGTGGCTCGTTTCCACGAAGGCGGAGACCTTGGTACCAGCGACGTGAGCAACATGGTTCGCGACGTGCTCAAACAACTGGGAAAACAAGACATGAAATTAGAAGACGTAGAAGTCAAAGAAGCAGAAGTTGAAGAAGGCAACGAATTTACTGAAAAAAGACTAAAGGCTATTGAAGCAGGCAAAAACTCATTTAGTGTAAATGGTAAGACTTACAAAGTCACAGGCGATACTTCAGACGAAGAAAAGATGACCG
>Ga0222718_10001375_pt1 | contig 23548 bp, 20 predicted proteins | sample C33_27DmetaG_FD_165045 | JGI IMG/M metagenome (GOLD analysis project Ga0222718, IMG submission 165045) | Estuarine water microbial communities from San Francisco Bay, California, United States - C33_27D | ecosystem: Environmental > Aquatic > Marine > Unclassified | place: USA: California...
AACTGGTGATGATGTAACAAGTCCTATACCATCTTTTATTGGTTTTCCTATTCAATCTACTTTCTTTTATAGTAATAGATTTGGAATGTTGTCTGAAGATAATGTATTCTTTGGCAGAGCAAATGATTCATTTAACTTCTTTGTAAAGTCTGCTACGGTACAAACTGCATCTGATCCTATTGATTTAAATGTAGCTAGTATTCGTCCCGTTACATTATCTGAAGTTCTACCTTCTCCACAAGGTCTACTGCTATTTAGTGATCGACAGCAGTTCCAAGTATATGCTTCTGACTCTAACATTTTAACACCTACTACATCAGTTATTAAAGACCTTTCAAACTATGAGGTAGATCCTGATATAGCACCTGTTGATGTAGGTACTACAGCAGCGTTTGTTACTAAGGTTCCTGGTTATAGTAAGCTGTTTACTATGCAGCTACGTGATGTTGACCAAGGTCCACTTGTTATTGACATCAGTAAAATTGTACTTGAGTGGATCCCTGAAACTGTAGATAAACTGACAGTTAGTCCACAAAACTCTCTTATCATGCTTGTAGATACGTCTACATCATACCTTTATCTTTTTAGGTATTTTAATACAGGTCAAGAAAACCTGTTCCAAGCATGGACAAAATGGCAACTACCTGGTGTTATCCAAACAACAGACATTATTAATGATTCTGTGTTTGTTATATCTCAGCATGAAGATGAGTACACACTAGGTAAAATTGTTTTAGATGAGATCCCCACAGGAAGCGCTATAGCAACCGCAAATGACATTAAGGGTAATACATGCCTAGACATGGCTACAAGGCCCGTACAGCCTGCTGTAGGTGTCAATGCGGTGGTGTATGATTCAGCGAATGATGTAACTAAAATCTATGTACCTTATACACCCTTCCAACAGACTAAAGGTGTGATGCTTCTTACTGTACCAACAGCAGATGTAGGTACAACTGCAGCAGTAGATGCTGATGCTGGTTTCTATTTAGAGGCAACAGAACGTACAGAGATTGGTACAGGTTACCACTATTTTGAAGTTAAAGGTGACTACTCTAGTTATGCTGATGGTATTGTTGTAGGTTATAACTATGACTTTGAGACAACATTACCTAAGTTATACTATAAACAAGATCCTAACACCTCTGATTATACAGCTACATTAACTATCTCTAGAGTAACATTCTCTGTAGGTAGGACAGGTCCAGTGCTATTTAAAGTAAAAGCAGATGGATCTGATGAGTGGAAGAATGTAGAATATGTAACAGATGCTAATATCTATAAAGCAGATAGTAGTCCTATTACATCAGAACATCTTTTCACTATACCAATCCATCAACGTAATACTAATTTTGAATTAAAAGTGTCAAGTAATTTTCCATACCCTGTGTCGTTGATATCAATGACGTGGGAAGGTAACTATTCCCCACGTTTCTATAGGAGGGCTTAAATATGTTTAATCCAAAAGGTAATAGTCTTTTAGACGAACAGCTAGCTACTTCTGGTTTAGAGATGAACTGGGTTGGCGCTGCAATTGGAGCTGTAACTTCTGTTGTTGGCGGCATCATGGGACATAATGAAGCTAAATCAAGTAACTCCGCTGCTAAAAAAAACGCAAAAAAACAAAAAAAGTATAATAAAAAAGTAGCTAAAAAAACAAATAAATATAATAAAAAGGTTGACGCAAATCAGGAAGCAAACTATTTTGCAATGCGTGACTTTAATCAAAAAGTTGCGTTAGAAAACTGGGAACGTGGTAAAGAAATTCAGGATTATGAATTTGATTCTGCAATGAAGCAATTTGAAAAGAGTCAAGCAATTGGCTCCGCTCAATTAGGATTAAATTCACAGGATGCTGCACTCGCAATTGAGTCAGAACAACGTTCTTTAACTGATGCTTTTTTACAAAGACAATTTGCTGAGACAGATTCAAAGGTAGCTTTACAAGATGAACTTCAAAGAAGAGGTTTAGAACAACAAAGTCTTAACTTAAAAAAAAGCCAAACTATAATAGAATCAAGGCTTAGCAAAAAAGACCTGGTAAATAGGATAGCATCTACATACGATGATGCTGGTTTAAGTATTAATGAACAAGTATCTAATTTAAACCAAACGTATGCTGAGGCAGGTTTGTCTGCTGAAGAACAAACTGGTAGTTTATCAGATACATATACTCAGCAAAATATAAGTAGACAAGAACAATTTGCACAGCTACAAAGTATTAAAAGTCGTAAACAGACTGGTGCTGCATCTATTGAAAATACTATAGAGCAATTAACTGCTCAAGGTAATGTTCAAAAAGAATCTGCTATGATAGAAGGTTTACTTGCTGAAGGTCAAGCTTCTTTGGGTCAAGCTGGTAAATCTACTGCTAAAGCAAGGCAATCTAGTAAAGCAGCATTGCAGCGTAGTCTTATGGCATTGTCTTCAGAAATGTCTGGTAAACGTAAGCAAGCTGGTATTCAACTAGCTGAACTTAATGCAGAAATGAGTCTTGCTGAAACAGGTGTTGGTCTTAATTTACAAAAAATTAGTGGTGCTGTTAGCAGTGCTGAAAGGACTACTGGTCTTAATCTTCGGAAAATTTCTACTGGTCTTAGAGGAGCTGAAGCTGCTACTGATATTAACATGGGAAGAATTAGAGCTGGGGTAACAGCTACTGAACGTAATGTTGAAAATGAACGTAGAAGAATTAATGCAGCCAAACGCTTTGCTTTGGAAGGTGCTGATTTAGAAGGACAATCAATTAATAATGCAATAGATATTGCTAACAGAGATTATCTCCAAAATATGGATATGATCAAAAGAAACTACGAAAGTGCTAAGAGTCAATCAGAATTAAATATCAAAAACATTGGTATTCAAAAGCAATATGCTGATCTTAATACCAAAGCTGGTATGATGTTGAAACCTGAAAGACTTTCTTATAACCCTAAACCTCAAGAACCTCCTGAACATATTTTCTTAAAGAGTCAAAAAGCTATTCCTGGTTTTGTACCTTCACCCGCATTGCAAAACGTTTATGCACCTTTAGTAGAGGGCATTGGCGGTGCTGCTTCTCAGTTAGTTGGTGTTGACTTTACTGGTGGTGATCGTGGCGACGGCGGCGGTAAGTCTATGAACACAGGGTTACCATTGGGTGCTAATTAAAATTAACTACTAATTATGGCAAGAATAAAGTATCAACCATCTACAAAGGTAAGAGGTTTTAATCCCATTCAAATAAGTAAAGAAGGTATTACCCAATTACGAAATGAAAACAACCGAGTTATTCAGGGATTAAAAAATAATTTTGAAGCTGAAAGAGCACAGCAAGCGAGAGATCGCGCAGCAATGGAAGAAAATGCGGATTTAGAACAAGACCGTATTAAAAGAGATCGAGAAATTCAACTAGAGAATTTAAAGAACGAACAAATTTCGTTGTCTAAACAAGCTCAAGTTGAAAGACAACAAGCTAAGTTTGACGCTGAAGCAAAATCTACATTCTATAATACTCTTGTTGATTTTAGTAAAACAGCCATTTCTAAAGCTGCTGAAAATCATGCAAACATGATTACGGATCAAACAGAAATAGCTAATTCTAAGGACATTACTGAGCTGATTGAAAGAGTCAAAAATTATGATAAAGTTGAGCAAACACAAATTCAAGGTGGTATTGCACTTGATACTGAAATTCAATCAGATTCTTTAGAATCAGGTGAAAAACGTTTAGATACCCTACGTGCTCTTATAAGTAATCCTGCTCTAGGTGATGTTCAAAACAGAGTTATTCAAAACAGAGTATTCAAAGAAGCTTTTCCATTAATGGTTGGAGATGCTTTAAAAAGTACAGAAGCTATTTATGATGATGGTGCTGGTAATAAATTTTCTGGTATAGAAGCTCAGAGAGATCCTACTAAAATGGGGATTGTAACTTCTCAGGTAGAAAGAGATTTACGCAAGAGGGTTGGTGTTGATCTTGCTGAACCTGGTCGTTTTACTGATGCATTGAAGTCAATCCAAGAGCAAAAAACTGCACTACAAAATCAAGCAAACAGAAAAGGTATAGTAGATTATGAAGATGTTGTAAGACAACAAGCTGCTGATCTTGCTTCTGATAACACTACTAAAGGTTATACCCTAGGATTCCATAAGATTAAAATGGTTGACGGGAAAGAGGCAGCACATAATTTTATGCAACAACAAGGCGCTAAACTTGGAACTGATCTAGAAGCTATTGATAGGATGGATTTGCTGGGTGATGGTAGACGTTACTCTGAAGTATGGCCGAACCGTTGGAAAGCCATTACATCAGAAAGGCGAATTAATGAAACCAAAGCTATTAAAGCAAACTTGGCTTTTAAAAAAGCACAGCTGCAACAATTTGAAGCAGAAAATGTTGATGTTATTAGGCAGTCTTATGTAGAAAATTTTGAGCAAGCTAGAAAGGCAACACTACAAAGGTCTTACGAATCAGGTCTACCACCATCAGAGCTTATGAAAAGCATTGAGCGGTCTGTTATGGGTGATCTAGAAGATCAAGAAGAAGAAAATTTACTGACAAAGATTAAATTTTCAAGTCTTGACGAAGCTTATGTTAATAGTATTCAAAACCCTACTGTTAAAACCCAAGCTATGCAAGCGTTGGCTAAACAGGAGGAGGAAAAATATGGACCTGCTGCTTTAGGTATTAAAAAAGGTTTCAAAGCTACAGCAAGAACACTGACTGACATTAACCCTAGTGAAGCTACTGGTAGTCCACAGACTTTTCTTGTACAAGCAAGGCTTGAAAGAGAGTTTGCAAAAGAACTAGCAATTACTCAAGATCCAGTAGCTGCACTTGCTAAAGTTAATAAAATGGTTGATGATGCTGCTAAAGGAGATACAAGCAGCCCATTTTATAGTAAAACTGGTGAAAACAATAGACTAGTATTTACTAACATTGAAACAGTTGATAAAGAGCTTGCTGAAAAAAATCTAATGATTGACAAAAACATGAAAACTTTTAATGCAGATGTTGCATCACAAGCTTTTCTTTTGGCAACAGCAGATGAAATGGACGCTACAATTGTATCAGCTCAATCTAATAAAGTTAGTTATCCAAAAGGTGTTTTACGAGTAGCAGCTGCATTCGGTCTTAAGCCATCTGAAGTATTTAATCAGCAACGGAAGGCAAATAATCTAGTAACTGGTGAAAACAAACCACTGCTTACATCTTCTATTGGTACAAAAGTTGTGGATGGTTTAAGTCCTGCTAATAGAGAAGTGTATATGAAATCACAAAAGTTTCGTAGCACTAAAATGGCTAGACGTGTGGCCTCAGGTATTGATGGTACCATACCAAATTATGTACGTGGTAGTATGGGTGGTTTAAATCAAAGTTTTAATTCTGATAGCATACCTTCTGGTTACGGTTCAGTTATTTTTGATGCTGCCTCAAAAAACGGAATACCACCATCTATTCTTGCTGGATTGATTGCTACTGAAAGCGCCTTTAATCCTAATGCTGTATCACCTGCAGGAGCGAGAGGATTAGGACAATTTATGCCACCTACTGCAGCAGAGTTTGATGTTAATGTAAATGATCCTGTTTCTAGTATTGATGGAGCAGCACGTTATCTTAGATATTTAACAGATTACTTTAAAGGTGATTTAGAGAAAGCTATTTATGCTTATAATGGTGGTATGGGAAACATTGAGAAATTTAATGGTCCTATCCCAGGTAATCAAGAAAATCAAGAATATTTTAATAAAGTTATTACAAACTCTAATAGATACAAATGAATGACCCTTTAGACTATTCTAATGTGGGTGCAGATTTTGTGATGGATGAAGAAGAACGGTCACGCCGCCTTACTAATGAACAGATCGAAGAGATCGATCAACGGGCGGCAGCTGCTCAAGAGCAGAACGAGGCTATTCAACAAGAATCTACACAACCTGCTACGGCAGAAAAAACTCAACCACAAGAAACAAAACCTCAACCTACGGGTGAGGACACAAAAGAAGAAGGTTATTTTGAGGGGCTAGGTCAACGTCTTAGTTATTTTGGTCAACCCCTTGATGAAACCAATACACAAGTTAAAGAACGCTTAAGTGCACCAGGTCAAGGTATTATTGATTATGGTGCTGAAGCTTTGAATGCAGCAGCTAAATATTTAATGAGGGGTTTAGAGGTACCTCAAATCCCTACAGCTACTAAATATGAAGATGAAGTAGCAACTGCTGCACGAACAATATCTTCTGTTGTTGCACCAACCATCTTACTACAAGGTGCTGGGATGGCAGCAGGGCAGTCTGCACAGGCTAGAGTTGGCTCTAAGCTAGGTGAAACAGCCTTCATGAAATTCATCGGTGCTAGAGGCGTAGAGGCAGGGGCTAGTGTTGCTGTTGGTTCTATTAGTTCTGAATATGAAGAAGGTGATAACTTTTTAGGTCAAGTTAAGAAAGCATTACCACCTCAATGGGATTATATCCCTGATAATTGGGCTACTCTTGATACTGATGGTTCTGATTTAAAACGTCACAAAAATATTAATGAAGATCTAGCATTAGGTTTTCTTATTCCTTTTGTGGGTTTTGCTGGTAAACTAGGTGCATCTTTAGATGAAGTTGGTAACCTATTTAAGAAACCACCTACACTTGTTGGTGAGTCTGATCAAGCTGTTAAGTACATCGCGGCTAACAAACCTAAGACAAAGAGTACAGTACCTGAAGAAGCTTTGCTAGAATACGCAGCTAAACAGGAAGAGGCATTGGATGAGCTTGGTTATTACAACATGAGTAAAACACCAGAACCTAATGTCGCTCTTAAAGGTGTTCATGATTTGTATGACTTTCGTGAAGTAGGGATTCGTACTGTAGATGACTTTGGTATTGTTGGTGCTAGTATTGATGCAGCACGTATTCAAGCTAATAAAGGTACAGTACATGGGCGTCTCGGTAACTTTATCAGTGGACCAGCACTTAAATATGGTATCAATACACCTGGTGGTGTAGAGGAGATTACTATTGGTCTGACACAACAGCTCAAAGAAGCTGACCGTGTTGGTATGGTTGCTGATGACTTTATTATAACCTCAGATGAAGTAGCAGAAGCTGGTGAAAACCTAGTACTTCAATTGTTTGATCCTACTGCTACTATTGATGACATGCGTCAAGTACTAAACCCATCAATTAATGAGTTTGGTGGGGAAGTACTTAATCAAGATAGTTATGTTGATGCTTTAAGTAGTATTAACACTTTGGTTAAAAACTACACTAGTATGGATGTTGCTAAAGCACAGGCTTATACAGCAACGTCTATGGCTGGTCAAATAGCTGACCTTGCTGAAGGTATGCGCCTAAACCGTGGTTCTATTGCTATTGAAAACGCTCAAGAACAAATACTAGATAAAATCAATTTTCTGCAACAGCTGGTTGGTTCTACTCGTTACTTTACTGTTCAAAAGAAAGGTATTGCTGCTCTTGGTCAGCGTTTTAAAAACTTGTTTAAATCTTCTGAGCAGATTTCTGACGATATTAAAGCAAATTATCCAGTTGCACTTCGTAAATTCCAAACTGATAGTGAAAAGTTTACTGAAAGTTGGATGTATTTACAACAAAATCGTCCTGAAATCCTAGACTCATTCCTTGAGTTGTATGAAATGAGCGATGGTGAAATGAATTCTATTGCTAAAGTAAATGAAGATATTCTTAATACCTTTGTTAGGTGGAGACCAATTATTGATCGTAACCCAGAAGCACCTAATATTCTTGCTCAAGCTGTAAGAGCTAATTATTATAACTCATTATTGTCTTCTGGCGCTACTGGAGCTAAAGCTTTGTTCGGCAACCTTGGCGGTCAAATTGCAGAAACTACTTCTTATTTTGCAGGTGCACTACTACGTGGAGATATGAAGAGCGTTCAACGTGGTTGGATGGCTTATAGCGCTTTTATTGATACACAAAAAAAAGCATTACCATATGCTGCCAAGATGTTTGTAAAAGCATCACAAAATCCTAATTCTGTAAAAGGTCAAACACGTATTGATCTTGTTATTAAACAAGAGGAAAAATTAAATCAATACCGTTATATGGCTGAACAAGAAGCTATTCGTGGTAACAGTGGTTTTAAATTTCTTGTTAAACAGTATGATGAGATGCAGGCAATGGCTGCAGATCCTGTATTTAGACTAATACCTAATGCATTAACAGGTTTTGATAGTTGGAATGGTGCTACCCTAGCTAATGCACAAGCACGTTTTCGTGCAATGAGTGAACTTGAACGGCTTGGTGAAGCTGCAACACCAGCTAGAATTAAAGAACTAGCTGATGCTGAGTACAACAGTATGTTTGATAGTAATGGTATTATTGTAGATGAAGCTGTAAAATACAGTAATGCAGATATTGCTCTTAACTTAGAATCTAAATTTAGTAAAGCATTAGACGGTATTTTAAAAATTGTACCAGGACTTACACCATTTTTAACTTTTCCTACAAACATGACTAACATGGTAAGAGTTATTGATGATTACCTACCAGCACCATTCCCTTCATTCCAAAAAGATATTAATGAGTTAGCATATACTTCTGTCGAAACTTTTATGAGAAACCCAGAACTAATAGAAAACATTCTTGCTAGTAGGGGATATAAAATTAGTCAAATGGATGAAATTGCTAAGTTAAATACTCTTATTGATTTAAAGAATAAAACACTTGGTAGAAAAGCTATTGGTACTTTTATTACTGGAACGGTACTTACTTCTATTTTAAAAGATAGGTTCTTTGGTGATGGTTTTTATAGTGTAACTGGTGATGGTACTCTTGACCGACAACTTAATCGTGCACGTCAAAAAAATAGTAACTGGAAAGCTCGTTCAATTGTTCTTGACGATGGTACACGTGTTGAATATAATGAAGTGCTTGGTCCTGGTTTAAGTAACTGGGTTGCAATGATTGCTAACATTGCAGATAATTTTGACATGCTTGGTGAAGCTTTCACTGAGAAAATGTTTGAAAAAGCAAGCTTTATTTTAGCTGCTGGTGTAACTGATCAAGCTGGTATTTCTGCTTTACGTCCTCTTGTAGAACTTCTTAGTGGAAATAAGTTTACAATGAATCGTTTTGTTGCAGGTCAAATTAACTCACTTGGTCCTCTTGCTGGTATGCGTAATGAGTTTGGCCGAATCCTTGATGGTGGTCTAAAAGAACTTAATAATGATATTATTGAACAACTGGCTAATCGTAACCAAATGGTTGGTCTAATTGATAAGACAAATAGACTACCTACTGTTATTAGTCCTGTTAGTGGTGAAGCACCAAATAAATACAATATGCTTCAACGTATTTTTAATACTTATTCTCCAATTAAAATACATCCTGCAATGTCTAAAGAAGAAAAGTTCTTGTATGACATTGAATATGATGTATCGTCTGCATTTACAACACGTAATGGTGTTGAATTAACAGCTCCTGAACGTGCTGAATTAAATGCTATTATGGGTAGAATGGGTTCATTTAGAGAGTCTATTTCAAATATTATGCGTACTGCTGACGCACGTAATACTATTAAAGAATTACAAGAAGCTCGTAGAAATGGTATAACTTCTGAAACCACCCCTATCGGTAAATATGATCAAATTCATATTTTACTATCTCAAGCTCAAAAACAAGCTGAAGAATTAGCATTTAATGAACTAGATTTTGAGATGCAATCCGACATCCAACAGCGCATTCAGCTCCGTAAAATTAATATGGAACGAGCTGAAATGGGCATTATACCTGGTAATCGTTACTAATGGCAATCACACAAACTACATATACAGGGGATGGTTCAACAACGAACTATTCATTTACATTTGAATATTTAAAACAAGCTGATGTTAAGGTAACACTTGACACAGTTGCTACAACTGCATTTACATTTGCCAATGCAACAACGCTTGCATTTACTACAGCACCCGGTAATGGTGTCGCTATTCGTATCTTTCGTGATACTGCTATCGATACCCTTAGCTCTACTTTCTTTCCCGGTTCCGCCATTAAAGCCGAGGATCTAAACCAGAACTTTACTCAAAACTTATACGTTACACAAGAGTCTGACTTTGAAGTAGATACAGCTAACACAACAGCAAATACTGCAAAGACAACGGCTGATACAGCCTTAACTACCTCAAACACTGCACTTACTACAGCTAACACAGCAATTGTTACCGCTAACACTGCTGACACTAATGCTAGTGCTGCTGTAACGACTGCTAATACAGCATCATCAAATGCTACAGCCGCTGTTACTACAGCTAACACAGCATCAACTAACGCTACTGCAGCTGTTAATACAGCAAATACTGCATCTACTAATGCAAGTGCTGCTGTAGTTACTGCAAACTCTGCAGCTACAGATGCTTCTACAGCACTTACTACTGCTAACAGTGCTACAACTACAGCTAATACAGCACTTACTAATTCATCGACGGCACTTACTACAGCTACTACAGCAGACACAAATGCTTCTGCTGCAGTGACTACTGCTAATACAGCTAACACAAATGCTACGGCTGCTGTGGCTACGGCTAACGCAGCTCAAAGTGCTGTAGCTGGTGCTGCTTTCTATTCACCTGTTGCTAACGTAGCAAGTATTCCAGGATCACCTAGTGATAACGATCGAGTCGAAGTAGCTGATTCTACTGGTATTCAAAGCTTTACCCCGTTGACTGGTTACCCCGTTGGCTTTATTGGTAGTTCTGGTCTTACTGCACGTATTCAATATAGTTCTTCAGGTTCAACCTGGAACTGGGTTGATTACTTTGCTAATGATCCAGAAGATAGGTACTTTACTAAAGCAAATGGTAATACTAACACCACTAACATTGCTACCAAGATGCCACTAGCTGGCGGTACATTTACTGGTGCTGTTAGCTTTGATGATAATGTTATTGTCAAAGGTGATAGTACAAATGGTAGTGGTGAACTAACTCTTAACTGTGAGAATAACTCTCATGGCATTAAGATCAAAGGACCACCACATAGTGCAGCTGCTAGTTATACGCTGACACTGCCTAATACTACTGGTACTAACGGTCAGTTCTTATCTACTGATGGTAGTGGTGCATTGTCTTGGGGTACAGCAGATGTATCTTCTAGACTTGCTCTTGCTGGTGGAACTATGACAGGGTTTGTCACCTTACATGCTGACCCTACAGCAAACCTACACGCATCTACTAAACAATATGTTGACGCTAACAAAGTAATTGCTATTGATGCAGGAAACTTTGATAACGGCTCATCTACTATCTCATCTACTTTGACTATTGACGGAGGATCATTCTAATGCCTACACCTGCTTCTAGGACTCCAGTGCGTGTTGCACGGGGTACTTATTCTAATCTTAATTCCTCCGTATCTGATATTCAGGAAGGAGAAATTGTATATGCAACAGACCAAGACAAACTATACGTTAAAGAGGGTTCAGCCCTTGTAGAGGCAAATGCACTACCAGCTTATACTGCTTACACAAGTGTTGAACAGACGTGGATTGCTGCTCAACGTGGTGAAATTACTACGTTGACATCTGGTGCGACTGTAACGCCTGACTTTGATGCATCTAATAACTATAGTTTAACACTTGATCAGAACTTAACTATTGCTAACCCAACTAACCTAACTGCAGGTCAATCAGGTTCTATCTTTCTTGTCCAGGATGGTACCGGATCACGTACTGCAGCATGGGGATCTTATTGGGATTTTGTTGGAGGTACTGCACCCACACTATCAACCGCGAGTGGAAGTGTTGATCGCGTAGATTACATCGTTCGTAGTGCTACCTCAATTCATACTGTCTTTACTGCATTGTATTCATGAGTGTAGTATCTAATAATATTCTGGCTGGTTCCTCTGGACAAGGAGGAGCTGCAGCCTTCGAGATCGAACGTTCGCTTAGGTTCAATTCAGCAGATTCGGCACACCTTAGTCGTACCCCAAGTTCTGCGGGTAATAGAAAGACGTGGACTTGGAGCGGCTGGGTTAAAAAAAGTCAATTAGGCGTTACGCAAGGTCGCCTTTTTGGAGGAGGAACCTCTGATTATTTTGATCTTTACTTCCCGAGCGGAGATGAATTAAGGGTTATATGGACTGGCAGTAGTTTTACAACTACAACTGCAGTATTCAGAGATCCATCAGCGTGGTATCACATTGTTTTAGCTGTAGACACTACACAATCTACAGCTAACGATCGGATTAAATTGTATGTTAACGGGGTTTTACAGGATCGAGCCTCAACAAACCCTAGTCAAAATTATGATACTGCTGTCAACAATACTGTAGAGCACCATATAGGAAGATATGCAGGGAGTAATAGTTTAAGTTATTTCAACGGCTACCTAGCCGACGTACACTTCATCGATGGTCAAGCATTAGCACCAACAGATTTCGGTTTGACTGATACTAATGGTGTATGGCAGCCAAAGAAATACACTGGCAGTTATGGAACAAATGGTTTTCACCTTGAGTTCAAAAACAACAGTTCAAACGCTGCGATTGGAACGGACACAAGTGGTAATAATAATACTTGGACGGTTAACAACCTTGTTGCAACCGCTGGACTGGAGACATCAAGTCAAGGGTTTGACTGTAGATCTGATTTAACTGCTCAATTTACAGTAAATGATCTTAATTTTCAGCCAGATTTGATTATTGCTAAATCTACCAGTAATGCTGAATATTGGATTTGGACTGATTCAGTTCGAGGTTTTACTAAAAGCCTTAAATCAAACACCACTGATGCTGAAACCACTGATGCAACAGGTGTTGTTACTAATGTCAATGGTACAGGGTTTCAAACTACTAATAATAAATTTTCGACCGGTAGAACATACACTACATGGTGCTGGAAAGCCGGTGGCGCTGCAGTCTCAAACACGGCTGGCACAATCACAAGTTCTGTCTCGGCTAACAATACTTATGGGTTTTCTATAGCAAAATATACGGGAAACGGTTCTTCAAGCGCAAGTATTGGGCATGGGCTAAATAGTACTCCTGAATGGGTCATTGTAAAAAGGACGGATAGTGCGAACGCATGGGTAATTGCTCATGCAGGTATTGGGACTAATAATCTTCAATTTGACACTTCTGCTGCTTATTCACCATCTACCGGTTCAGGCGGTGGCGGCATAAGCCTCGGCAATTCAACAACTATTTCACCTGTCCAAGGTACGTCAAACATTAACAATTCAAATGCTTCGGGTGGAACATACATCGCTTATTGTTGGTCTGAAGTTATTGGATTCAGTAAGTTTGGAACATTTACACATTCTGGTTCAAATAGTGGTGTTAGTGGTTTAGGTTTCAAGCCACGTTATGTTCTTATTAAGCGGACAGATGGTGGTACAGATAATTGGTATCTCTTTGACAGCTCAAGAAACACTAATAATGCACTTTTCCCCAACACAGATGGTGCCAGCAACGCAGGATGGGCTGTTACATTTAATGATTCTGGCTTCTCTTGGGTTGCTGGTAGTTTCAATAGCGGCACGTATATTTACGCAGCCTTTGCGGACAAGCCACCGGGTGAGATCATTGACAGTTTGATCGACACACCGACTGACATTGAAGCAAATAGCGGTAATAACCCAGGGAACTATGCGACGTTGAATCCCTTAGATAATCCATATTCAATCGTCCTCTCAAATGGCAATTTAGACTGGGAAATTGCTGGCGCATCATTTAAATCAATGCGTGGCAATTTCATGATGAGTTCGGGTAAATGGTACTTTGAAACTAAGTGGAATGTTGGTGCCCCAATGATGGGAATTGCGAGACCTTCTGACACTTTAAGTAGCCATCTCGGTTCTACAGCCAATGCTGGAATCGGATCCTCCAGTAACGCTACATACAAGGATGGCTCTCAGATTACCAGCGGAGTTCCAAGTCATTCAACAGGCGACATTTTGATGTGCGCTTTTGATGCTGACGCTGGCAAGGTTTGGTTTGGCGTCAATGGCAGTTGGTACAGTTCAGGCGATCCTGCTGCAGGTACTAATGAACGATATTCAGGATTGACAGACGGTACTTGGATGCCAGCTGTAACTGCTTACAACAGCAGTGGATCTCCTGCTTCAATTAACTTCGGCCAACGACCATTTGCTTACACACCGCCAACAGGCTACAAGTCACTCTGCACATCCAATCTACCTGACCCAACGATTGCCGATGGCAGTCAGTATTTTGATACGAAGTTATACACGGGCAACGCAAGCTCGAATACGATATCTGGTTTGAATTTTGCCCCAGACTTTTTATGGTTAAAAAGCAGAGGGTCTGCTCAGTCACACGCTTTATTCGATTTAGTTAGAGGAAGTGGGCAGCGGTTGCAATCAAACGCTACTTCCGCTGAAGACGACTACTCAAGCTTTTTTACAGGCTTTACTAGCGACGGCTTTACGTTAAACCAAAACTCAGGAATTAATTTAAACAATGACCCTCTAGTTGCATGGGCATGGGACGCTGGAACATCGACGGTAACTAACAACGACGGCAGCATTGCTTCCCAAGTCAGAGCCAACCCAAGTGCTGGGTTCTCGATTTGCAAATACACAGTTGGCAGCAATACTTCTCAAAGTATTGGACACGGGTTGAATAGTGTTCCAGAATTTATCGTTGTCAAAGAAACAGACCAAGCTAACCATTGGCAGTGTTATCATTCAAGCGTAGGTAATACTAAAACTATTTACCTTAACCTCACTAACGCTGCTACTACTAATAATTTATGGGATGATACTTCTCCCACATCATCAGTATTTACAGTTCGTTGCGGTGGTACATCTAATTTTTACGATGGTAAGACACACGTAGCCTACTGCTTCTCACCTGTCGAAGGCTATAGCGCATTTGGTTCGTACACCGGCAACGGTTCTGCTGATGGTCCGTTTGTGTATACCGGGTTTAAACCAAGGTATTTGCTAGTCAAGTGCTCTTCTGCTATTGGAAGATGGATAATTCGTGACACAGCAAGGGATGAATCTAATACAGGAAATTCCGCTAAATTAGCGGCTGAACTTGCTGAAAACGAGAATAACTCGGGTTTGATTGGCCTCGCTACTCAAACGACTGTAGATTTTTTAAGTAATGGGTTTAAAGTGCGTTCTGATGGAGGCAACTCAAATGATAGTAATGTCAATTACATCTACATCGCCTTCGCTGAAAACCCCTTCAAAACTGCACGCGCACGCTAACTAATTAATTATGCTTAAATTAAATGAAAAGCCCCTGTCTTATGACCGGGCATTTACACATGCTGGTATTCAATATCCAGCTAATTGGCTGCGCTTAGCTTCACTTGAAGAGAAGACAGCTATTGGTATTACAGAAGTTGCTGATGATCCCTGGTATGACCAACGGTTCTACTGGGGTGTCGGTAACCCTAAAGATCTAGCTGAATTAAAGACACAGTGGAAAGCAACTCAATCTGAGATCTGCAATTCCTTGCTCTCACCTTCTGATTGGCGCGTTACACGTGCTGCAGAGTTGGGTCAAGCTGTGGCTTCAGCTTGGCTTACATATCGTGGTGCTGTTCGTTCAGCATGTAATACACGTCAAACAGAAATCAATGCTGTAGCTGATGTACCAGCTTTGATTGAATTGTTGTTTGGTCAACCTACTATTACCCAACAGAAGAAAGATGCTGATGGTAATGGTGTAGTTGAACCTGACACTATTACTAACGAAGCTGGAGAAACAGTTGCTAACCCAGTGGCTGGTAATCCAGTCATGGAAACAATCACTAATCCTGCCATTGCTACGGCATGGCCTACACCTATTTAATTATGATTACCCTTATCCGTCCAGTTCTGTTCTCTTTTATCCAATCTCCAAAGGTCAAACGATTGATTGTTGACCTGCTGCGGAAGTTGGCTTCTACAACAGACAACACTGTAGATGATCAAGCAGTTGATTTTATTGAACGTGGATTGTTTGGTGCTGAGTAATGGAGTGGGTTAATCCCCCTCAATTACCCTCTCTAATGCTTCCTGAAGCGCCCTTATTACCTATACCTATACTGGAGGTACCACAGGCTGATATACCCTCGTATAAGCCGCTTGTAGTGCCTCCTAATACACTTAGACCACCCGAAGGTATTAAGGGTATTAATACAGATCCTCCCCCAGAGAGTACAGACAACCATACAACAAATCCAACGACATCTAAACCTAATATCCCACCTGAAGCTCAAATTGTAGAAATACCATTTACGGACATTGAAGTCCCAATGCCTACAACTACAATCATGACTACAGCAGCAACTACAGCGTTTATCTCTGTAGCTGCCACCCTTGCTGCTACATCACTGTTTAAATATCTAGTGATGCTTATGAAACCCATATTTAAGCAAGCATGGAACAAGATGAGAAAAAAGGCGGGATCATCAAATTCATCGTCCTTGTCTGGTCAGCCGGACTCTTAACTGCAAGTTATGCAGGATGGATGGAGAAGATGGATCCTACATATGTCGCTTCTATTCTTAGCGGAACTCTAGCAACCTTTTCTATTTCAAGAGAAAAAAACAAATGAAGAAATTACTTCTACTTCTTTTTATTGCGGCTCCAGTATCTGCTCAAGTAACCCCTAACTTCACGCAAGGTTCAATGCAGTCAACAACAACTACCACCATTGATATTGACCGAACCATTGCTACAAACGTTTATGGTGGTGATTATTCATCATGGTCTGGAACAAACGTAACACCGAGCGGAGACATCGCAGACACCGCTACAACATATTCAGTCCACACTGCTGGCGATCAATTTCAACTAGAGATTGTAACAAGAGCAGCAGGTCTGATCGAAGACAGCTTAGTAACAGAAACCATCCAACAAGTTTCTACTACTACTTCCTTATCGGTCTTCTCACAGTAAGCCCTGCTTACGCTAACGAAGAACCACAAGTACAAAATACATCTAATCCTGTAGCTGCTGCAACAGGTAATGTAACTAATCAGGCGGTGCAATTTCAAAATAATGGAGCACCGTCTCGTCAATATTTTGCAGCAAACAATAGTTGTAATGGAACAACCATGCAATTCTCGCCCTTTTATATGGGCAATGATACTATTCCTTTCGATCACACAGGGTATGTACGAAGCAATAACTTCGGCGTACAGTTAAACTTCTCAGTACCACTAGATGGTGGCATGGTAGAAACCTGTAAAAGTATCGCCAGAAAACACGAACAAAAAATGCGTCTTGACTACGAACTTGTTCGTGCTCTTAAATGTACTGAGATTATGAAGGCAGGGTTTATGTTTAGACCTGGCAGTCGAGTCGAAATGTTATGTCATGACGTGGTACCAATTGTCTCTATAAATAATGGAAGCACTCGTTAGTGCAGTTATAGCGCTTGTCGCAGGTGGTGCTGCACTGAATAATAGATTACACAACAGAATAAACAATGTACATGATCGCATTAGTGGTCTTGACAGACGTATCGACACTATTGAACTTAGTGTGGCTCAGGACTATGTATCTAAAGCTGATCTATCCACAATGGTTAAACGTATGGAAGATCATATGGTGCGTATTGAAAACAAACTAGACCAAATTGTCCTTAGAAACAATCAACAATGACTTATAACGTAGTAGATCTTCGCACAAATAAAGTGCTTGGTAGTTATGAAACTGCTGAGCAGGCAGTTCGTGCAGAGTCACACCTTGTGCATGAACCAGGTGAAACATGGTATGCAATCGAAGCACCCGTAGTAAAGAAAACACGAGCCAAGAAAGCTAATGTCAAAAAACAAAGCGAGTGAAGAACAATTTAATGAGCTACACAATTTAGTTACTACTGAGTTTTTAAATCGTGTTAAATCTGGTGAGGCAACTACACAAGATTTAAAAGCAGCTTGTGATTGGTTATCAAAAAATGACATCAGTGGTGTCGCCTTTGAAGGTAACTCACTAGATAAACTGGCTAATATTATGCCAACTGTTGACCCAGAACTAGTCCAACGGAGGCTATATGGCTCGAAGCTCTAAATACAGCGGTCCTAAATTTGCTAATGGTAACTATAAATCATACCAGAAAAAGTATGATGGTTCCAAATTACAAATCGCAAAACGATCGGCTTTAAATCAAGAGAACCGTAAACGTGGCACTTATGGCAACGGTGATGGCAAGGATGTATCCCATAAAAAAAATGGCAAGACATTCCTCGAAGCAGCATCAAAAAATAGAGCACGTAAAGGACGCGCATGACACCACTACTTCCAACCCCTGACCATTATTTATACAACCTAATAACCATGACATCCTCTGAAGCAAAGCGCCTTTGGAGGCGCAGTATCAAAGAGCATTTTGACTGTACATGTGTTTATTGCGGAGAAACTTATGACATTAATGAACTTACACTTGATCATGTACACCCTCGCTGTCGCGGTGGGAATGATTTTAAAAACTTGGTCCCCGCCTGCATACAGTGTAATCAGGGTAAAGGAAGTAACAACTGGCTTTCATATATGAGACAAACATTTGGAGTTAATAAACTCCGTGAACAATTAATTATGGAGTATATTAACTAATGAATGAAGAAGGTAACCCCCTTGGTTTAAATTATAATTATACACCTACAGCTGGTGATGCATTTAACGGGGTTGTTAATTATCTTGGTGGCGTTGCACGTTTTTACCAAAAAACAATTCCTCAATTTTTTACTGGTGTCCGTCGGGGTATTAAAGAAGAAGCTGAGGCACCGTCACCTCTGACAAACACACTTAATCCTATTCAAGCAGTTGGTGAACTAACAACTGGATGGACTCAATCTGAATCAAAGTATTTAGAGCAAGTAGCTAGTGGTACTGAAACTTTTGTCAAAAAAACACCACTTAAATCCATTTCTGAACCGATTGCTGGTGGAGTTGCTTTAGCAGCTAGTTATTTTATTCCAGGAATGGCTGAAGTTGGGTTAATTTCAAAAGGTGGTGCTGCAGTGTTAGGATTAACTGTACAAAACCCTAAATTTTTAGCAAAAGGTATTGAACAAGGTGTAGGTCAATCTCAACTTTATAAAGCTGGTGTTCAAAAACTTAGGCGTCTTGAATCAGACGGTATTGTTAAACGTAAACTGTATCAAGAACAATTTGATACTGGTGTTATTAATGAAAAACAATTTAAAAACCGTTTAGCAAAACTAAAAAAAAGAGAAGACGCTAATTATTCTACATTAGGAACTGTAGATGATCCTGATATTTTTACAGTAAAAAGTCAAGTACAAAGGGATCCAATTGATCCAACTTTACCTGCACATCAGCACCATGCTGCAGCAAAAGCTATGACAAGTCCTTGGGTCCAAAAATCACTTAAACTTGGTGATGATGACGATGTTGTTGCGTTCTTTGAATTTCATAGAATGTTGACCGGAAGCGGTATGGGTAATGTTAAATCCGGTATAATTGATATGCCTGGGTTTGCTCATATCCCAAGAGATGCTAGAACACCTGCTGATGTTCCAATGGCTGTCCATTCATTTATGAAAAAAAGTGGGGCAGACATTGAGATTCTTACTCCAAGAGTAGAAGAAATTATAGGTAATCCTAAAAATATGGATGAACTTATGGAGAAATATGCTACATTTGCTGTTGAATATTTAATTCCTCAAAAAGAATTGTCACTTAAACGTCTTAATCAAGTTTTAACACAACATCGACAGACTCTTACACCTAAACAAAGTAAAGTCTTTGATGATTTAGTTTCTAAACTTAATAAAGCTGGCACCTAGAAGCCCCTCTAACCACCCTTCCACCTACTCTACGCTAGATTGTACCTATGAACACTTTAGACCTCCTTAAAGACGATTTTAAGCTATTCTTACAGGCTTTATGGAATGAACTCGACCTACCAAATCCTACACGTGCACAATATGCAATCGCAGACTATCTTCAGCATGGACCTAAACGTCTTCAAATACAAGCTTTTCGTGGAGTGGGAAAGAGCTGGATTACAGGAGCCTTTGTTCTGTGGACACTTTTCAATAACGCTGAAAAAAAGATAATGATTATTTCTGCATCTAAAGAACGTGCAGATAACATGTCTATCTTCTTACAAAAGCTGATTATTGAAACACCATGGCTTAAACATCTACAACCTAAAGGTGATGACTCTCGTTGGTCTCGTATCTCCTTTGATGTAGCTTGTTCTCCTCACCAAGCACCTTCTGTTAAGTCTGTCGGAATTACAGGCCAACTGACCGGTTCTCGCGCTGACTTAATGATTCTTGACGATATAGAAGTTCCCGGCAATAGCATGACGGAATTTATGAGGGAGAAACTTTTACAATTATGTACAGAAGCTGAATCAATCCTTACTCCTAAACCAGATAGTCGTATTATGTTTCTAGGGACACCACAGACTACCTTTACGGTATATCGTAAACTAGCAGAACGTTCTTACAAACCATTCGTTTGGCCTGCTAGATACCCTCGTAAAGTTAGTCAATATGAAGGTCTCTTAGCACCACAACTTATCGAAGACATCGATAAAGGTGCTAAGAAATGGGAAGTAACAGATGATAGATTTGATAATGATGACCTGATTGAACGTGAAGCGTCAATGGGTCGTAGCAACTTTATGTTGCAATTTATGTTAGACACGAGCTTATCTGATGCAGAAAAATTCCCTCTCAAATGTGCTGACCTTATTGTCACTTCTGTTAACCCCACTACTGCTCCAGAATCCGTCGTTTGGTGCTCCGATCCACAGAATGTCATCAAAGACCTCCCAACGGTTGGTCTACCTGGAGATTATTTCTACTCTCCAATGCAACTCCAAGGAGAATGGGATGTTTACCAAGAAACAATATGCTCGGTTGACCCGTCGGGCCGTGGAACGGATGAAACAGCTGCAGCTTTTATCTCCCAACGGAACGGTTTCCTGTACTTGCACGACATGCGTGCTTACAGAGACGGATATTCAGACCAAACATTACTTGATATTTTAAAAGGTTGTAAAAAGTATGGCGTATCTAAGTTACTCATTGAAACTAATTTTGGTGACGGTATTGTTAGCGAGTTGTTCCGCAAACATCTTCAACAAACAAAGCAAGGAATTGATATTGAAGAAGTCAGAGCAAATGTTAGAAAAGAAGATCGAATTATCGATTCCCTTGAACCCATCCTCAATCAACATCGACTCGTTATTGACCGTTCCGTAATTGAAAAAGACTTTAAGTCTAATCCAGATGCTGCACCAGAAGAACGACTACTTTACATGTTATTCTATCAAATGTCTAGGATGTGTCGTGAAAAAGGTGCAATTAGACATGATGATAGATTAGACGCTCTATCTCAAGGTGTTAAATATTATACAGATGCTATGGGTATCTCTGCCCTAGAAGCTATCAAAGATCGTAAACGTACAGAGTGGAATGCTATGTTAGAAGAGTTCTTTGACGACCCACAATCTTCTGCTAATCACCTAGTTTTAGGTATGAATTTAACACAAAGACAACAAGCTAAAGGTAACTCTAAAAACTCAGTCCCTACCTGGGTTTAGCTTAACCCCTGATCTATAGGCAGAAGGGAAGGGTGGACCCGACTGCTCAAAGGAGGAATTCGAGACAAGCTCTCATTCCTCCCTTTAATACTACTGAATCTTGGAGCATCTATTATTCTTTCTAATACCACTCTTTATTAATCCCATCACAACTTATACTACTGTATGCATAACGTAGCACTCGTTCACGTAACACCCAATGCTGAATCATTAATAGCTTATATGGCTAGAGTATCTAACCCAGCTAATCAAGATAATGATGATTATACAGGTCTTATTAAGTATCTAATTAAACATAAGCATTGGTCACCCTTTGAAATGGTTAATATGTGTGTACAGATTGACACAACCCGAAGTGTTGCTAGTCAAATACTACGTCACCGTTCCTTCTCCTTTCAAGAGTTCTCCCAACGCTACGCTCAAGTCGTTAATACTCCCCAACTGCCTAACCTACGCAGACAAGATACTAAGAATAGACAGAATAGTATTGATGATCTAGATCCTTTCCTTCAACAACAGTTTGAAATGCGTACTCAAGAGTTATATAAACAATCTCTTGACTTATATACAGATATGTTAGATCATGGTGTTGCTAAAGAGTGTGCAAGAGACGTATTACCCCTCTCAACTCCTACTAAACTCTATATGAACGGTACCTTACGCTCATGGTTGCACTATACTGACCTTAGATGTGCTAATGGTACCCAATATGAACACAAACTTATAGCAGATAACGTTAAATCTATCATCTATAACCAATTCCCTATTGTTTATAAAGCAATGTTTAATGATAGTCTCAATAACTCAAGCAATTAACTGCTTAGCACTGTTTATTACAATGTGTACCTCCAATTATTATAATATTACACAGTGTTTACCCGTTTGGTCTTACTTTCCACAGTATTTTACTGATTATACCTCCTTTATTATGTCGGAACCTTACGCTAACGAGCAAAAGGTGCTAAAAAATGACAGAAATTTGTGAACCCTTATATCATATAAGTATTACAAATATTACCCCCATAGGGGTATAAAATATACTCATCAGTGCAATCCTGCCGCTCGCTTCGCTCGCTTCCGTAATCCTGTCACTAAGTGATAACATGGCGCGCACCGAGCGAGCGCGTAGCGCGAGCGATTGCACTGCTAAATAATATTTAACGTGGTACACGGATACGTGTAAATATTGCACAACATCTGTTGCGCCAGTTAACGTACTGTCTACCACGTGTTGACTTATGCGCTGAGCTGTGCCATACTATATGCATACCAAACGGAGGTAATGCACTGCGACTAAAAGACACAACCTTTATCATTGGAGATAAACCAATGCGTACACTATTATGGTGTGATGTACAGAAGCGTGCTAAGCGTAACAAACCAGCAAAGATTAATGGTGTGTTACTTAGCGACGTTGCTGTGTTTCATGAATTGTGAACCAATGTTACAAGTGTCTACCGATGCTTGACAAACCACCGATTCTATGCCATACTAAAAGCATGAACAAACAACCATTCCGATTCGTCTTAACTCGCACCTTTAACGGTGTATCTAAAGACTTTGATTATTACACTGCACAGTATGATGCAGAACGTGCGTTACAACGTGCACGTATGTCTAATGGTGATTATCAATACCATATGACACGTGAGGAACTGTCCACTACCGCTTGACTTTCACCTCATTCTCTGCCATACTAACAAAGTACACAACCAATCACACTATGTTCTCCAATCCACTCAACAAAGCGTTTGTTATCATTCGTTCATCATCATGCATTGATTACATCATTGTTAATCCTTGGCAAGGTTGGTGCACTGTATACTACAAGAACACTAACAAGAGTGTTAAGCGTTATGCATACAATAATGTCAGTCGTCGTGCTATTGCCAAACTATTGTTAGAAGATACCATTAGTCTTGGTGCATGGGTTAACAAGTATTGTGTTGCTTACGATAGCAAATGTTCTGACAACTTCGATGCAAATCCTCTCACCATTCCATCTGCTGCTTGATTATGTCTAATAACACATTCACGCGTGTACAACTTATCG
>Ga0222718_10001376_pt1 | contig 23516 bp, 15 predicted proteins | sample C33_27DmetaG_FD_165045 | JGI IMG/M metagenome (GOLD analysis project Ga0222718, IMG submission 165045) | Estuarine water microbial communities from San Francisco Bay, California, United States - C33_27D | ecosystem: Environmental > Aquatic > Marine > Unclassified | place: USA: California...
CTCTGCCTTGCTAGAACTTATGAGTGAATTACCTCGAGCCGAAGCACAATTTGAGCAATCAAAACTTAGCGCAATGAAGCAAATTGAAACAAACCGAACAACAGGTTCAAGCATTTTGTGGTCATATCTAAACGCACAGGATAAGGATATGGAGACCGATATGAACAAGGTAATCTATCCAAAACTCGAGTCCATGACTTTTGATCAACTACAAACTTTCTTTGACAATCAAATCAAGGATAAAACATACACCTATGTAGTCATCGGCAAAAAGTCAGAAATGGATATGTCAGCCCTTGAAAAACTCGGACCAGTTCAAGAGCTGACGTTGGAAGAAATCTTCGGCTATTAAATAAAGCATCATTTCAACATTACAAAAAATGGACCGTCCTATTGCAGGGCGGTCTTTTTTATTTAGCTCAAACCGAATACCAAATCAATTCTGAGTTCGAGAAAATTACTTTTGTACAAACACCAATTAAACCTGAACTACTAAGAATGAATCAGACAGCCATTATTTATACCAAAACCGATGAGGCCCCAGCACTAGCTACTTATTCACTCTTTCCAATAATTCACAAGTTTTCCGAAAAGGCTGGTGTATCGATCGATAAGTGCGACATATCTCTGGCAGCAAGAATTTTAGCACAATTTCCTGATATATTGGCTCCTGAACAACGTGTTCCAAACACGTTATCTCAATTGGGCAAGCTCGCTCAACGACCCGAAGCCAATATTGTGAAGCTTCCAAATATTAGTGCCTCAATACCGCAGCTAAAGGCAGCTATAAAGGAGTTGCAAGATCATGGATTTCAAATTCCCGATTATCCCGATAAACCAAATTCCGAAAAGGAAATAGATTATAAAAAACGCTACGACAGTGTTAAGGGAAGCGCAGTAAACCCTGTACTAAGAGAAGGCAATTCTGATAGGCGCGCACCAAAAGCTGTGAAAGATTACGCGCGCAAAAATCCGCATAAAATGGGGCAATGGAGTGCTGATTCTAAATCACACGTTGCAAGTATGACAAGGGGTGATTTTTTCGAAACGGAACAGTCCATCACCAGTGCAATTGCAGATCAAATCTCCATTGTATTAAAAGATTCAGACGGAAATACAACAGTTCTAAAATCAAACCTGAGCATCCAAGAAGGCGAAATACTCGATTCGGCCGTGATGAGTAAAAAGGAGCTCGTAAAGTTTTTGACTCATCAGATTGAAGAGGCTAAAAAGCAGAACGTACTCTTCTCAGCCCATCTTAAAGCCACCATGATGAAGGTGAGTGACCCTATCATATTTGGTTCGGTCGTTGAATCATACTTCGCAGATGTGTTCGCAAAGCATCATAATATACTAAAGCAAATTGGAGCGGATGCAAGAAGCGGCCTTGGAAATATCCTAGCTGCACTCAAAAAACTTCCAAAGGATCAGGAAAGCGAAATCTTGGGAGATTTTCAAAAATCAATAGAACAAGGAGCAGACTTGGCCATGGTAAATTCAGACCAAGGCATCACGAATTTACATGTACCCAGCGATGTGATCATTGATGCATCTATGCCGGCTATGATTCGCAATAGCGGAAAAATGTGGAATAAAAACGGAGAAGCACAAGACACAAAGGCCATTATACCCGATCGCTCATATGCTGGGGTTTATCAAGCTACAATAGATGATTGCAAAGCTCATGGGGCATTTAACCCCGTGACCATGGGTAGCGTATCAAACGTTGGTTTGATGGCTCAAAAAGCCGAAGAATATGGATCGCATGACAAGACGTTTGAGATAAAAACAAATGGAGTAGTTCAAGTCTTGGATAATGCCGGGGCTGTATTGATGGAACACAAGGTAGAGGTTGGTGATATATTCAGAGCCTGTCAAACAAAAGATGCTCCTATAAAAGATTGGGTGAAACTTGCGGTTAATCGCGCCCGAGCCACAGGAAATCCAGCGATTTTTTGGCTGGATGAACAAAGAGCGCATGACCGCGAAATCATTAAAAAAGTAAAAGCTTATCTTAAATTACACCAAATTGATGGACTCGATATTCAGATTCTCAGTCCTGTAGAAGCCACTAAATTTTCTCTTAAACGTATTCGCAACGGTGAGGACACCATTTCAATTACTGGAAATGTTCTCCGCGATTATTTAACGGATCTGTTTCCAATACTTGAAGTTGGCACCAGTGCTAAGATGCTCAGCATAGTACCACTTATGAATGGTGGAGGACTTTTTGAAACAGGAGCCGGTGGCTCAGCACCTAAGCATGTAGAACAATTCACTGCTGAGAACCATTTGAGGTGGGATTCGCTCGGTGAATTTTTAGCGTTAGCAGTATCGCTTGATCATTATGGCGAAGTATATAACAACAAAAAGGCCTCGATTTTGGCCGCATGCTTGGATATAGCCACCAGCAAATTTTTACTGAATGATAAATCGCCTTCGCGGAAGGTAGGTGAGTTAGATAATCGAGGAAGCCATTACTACTTAGCCAGATACTGGGCGCGAGAATTGGCAAATCAAAGCCTAGCTTTTGATTTAGCAGAACAGTTTTCACAATTGGCTTCACAGCTCGAAACGAACGAAGAATCCATTATCAATGAGTTGAATTCAGTACAAGGCGTTCAGATGGATATTGGTGGATACTATCATCCTGATGAATCCTTAGCTTCCGCAGCAATGCGTCCCAGCACAACACTAAATAGCATCATTGATTCATTTTAAAGCATAAGGTGCCGTACATCGAAATAAAAATAGAATGCTCTTCTAAAGATTTTTGTGAAATCATTGAGGCCGAAATCATGGATTTTGGTTTTGAGAGTTTTGAAGTGAATGAGGCTATCTTGAGAGGATTTGCGAAACAGGATCAAATTGACCGAGCTGCAGTAGACCAAGTCCTGCTCGAATATCAAGATCATATTTCGTCCATAATTGATATCGTGCATGAAGATGAAAACTGGAATTCAGTTTGGGAATCGAATTTCGAAGCTGTAACCATTGGAGATGAACTTTTTATTGGGGCACCATTTCATGATATTCCTGATCGTTTTAAGCATAGCATCGTAATAGATCCTAACATGAGTTTTGGAACTGGGCACCATCCAACTACTGAAATGATGATCAGGAAAATGATGAGCACCGAATTGGACGGAAAAATCGTACTAGATTTTGGCTGTGGCACCGGAATACTGGCAATCTATGCTGATTATAAAGGTGCCTCTGGTGTTGCAATAGAAATAGATAAACATGTCGCAACCTGTGCTAGGAACAATTTGAAAGCAAATAAATCCAACAACTTTGAAGTAATTACAGGGGGAGTTGAAAGCATACAAAACGGACCATTTGATCTGATTTTGGCCAACATTAACCGTAACGTTATTGAAGAAAGCCTAAAAACGTTCATCAAAAGCCTTAATCTGCATGGGCAATTGGTCTGCTCAGGATTCCTAGTTTCGGACATCGATGGTTTAACAGATACCCTTTCAAAAGCTGGTCTTGAAATTATAAACACTGATACTATCGGAGATTGGGCGTTGATAGCTGCTAATAAAACAACATGAGATCACTATTTATTTTCCTGGCTTGTTTGGTCTACACTGGGTCACAACTGTATGCGCAAAGCTTTAAGGAGTTCAGCTCCGAAGAGGCTTTTCTTCAAGAATTGCAAGAGCAAATTGTGGGAAATTCTGTGGGAGATGCCAAAAAAGAGAATAAGGAGCTCATAGAAAAGTTTACTGAAATGTGGACCGAGCTTGGATCATTTACTGCGGGTCAGAAATCTTCATTCTACACAACATCAAATAAGATTTTAGACGCGCGCATGCGCCCGCTACCCGATGTAAGAAACTACATTGAGACCGTGATGACCATGGTTGAGCTGGGTGTTGAAGCAGGAAAGTTTAGTGATTGGGAACGCTCGGTAGATTTAGTATTGGATTCGCGTTCTGCCCGCAAAGACTTTGGTGATTATATGGACTTCAGTCTCAACCTCTTTGCACAAAACACCCTTTATTCTTCTGGTTCACTAGAATGGAAGTCAAGCAATGGCGATTTTGACATCAAAATAGAAGATGGTAAGCCAAAATATACCTTCAACAACCTCGATCTGACCTGTGATGCAAAAGGAAGTAGTTCTACCCTTTATGAAACATCAGGTGTGCTCTACCCTATTGATGGTGATTGGTTTGGGAAAAATGGAACCATCACTTGGGAGCGCGCTGGGCTTGATCCTAATAAGGTTTACGCTATTGTAAACGATTATGAAATCAAGCTAAAGTTTTCCAACTATCGAGCTGACTCCGTCACATTTTACAATACAGATTATTTCGACCAGCCCTTGAAGGGAAGGCTTCTTGAGAAAGTACAGGCAGTTGCCAGTGCAGACCGATCGTCATTTCCAATGTTTGAAAGCTACAGTCAGCGTTTAAAAATCGAAAACATTGATAGAGGTATCGATTATGAGGGAGGATTTATACAAAAAGGATCTCGATTTCTTGCCAGTGGAACTGACGAGGCACCTGCTTACCTAGTTTTTTACATTGGTGATAAGAAGTTTCTAGAGGTATCATCACTAGGTTTCAGTATTAAAGAAGAACAGATTACCTCAGCAGATGCCGCCATTAAATTTCACTTGCACGATGATACCATTACCCATCCAGGGCTTGATTTTAAATATTTTAGAGATGAGCGTCAAGTAAGCCTTTACAAGGCAGACGAAGGGCTACAGAAGGCCCCATACTTTGACAGCTACCACCAAATGGATATTTATGCAGAATATGTGACATGGAAGATTGATGAAAAGGAGATTCTGTTTAGAACACTACCCAACTCCAGTGACAACAGAGCATTTTTTGAGTCTGATTACTATTTCAGAGAAAACAGGTTTGATCAAATGATGGGAATGAGCATGACCCACCCTCTGGTTCAGGTGAAGGGGTGCTTCACAAAGCTAGGAGTTGAAACCCTGTATGACATCGAAATTGCCAAGTGTATTCAGTCTGATAAAACGAATGCAATGCTATTGCTACTTGATTACACCAACAAGGGATTAGTTGACTATGACCCAAAAACAGGCAAGGTGAGGTCAACTCCTCGACTCTATCACTACATAGCAGCAAAATCCGAACTTGAAGACTATGATGTACTCCGAGTAGCATCTGACATTGGGTCAATCGAAAACGCTCGACTCGACCTTACTGATGAAGTTTACACATTGGATATTAATGGTATACGAAACATTATTCTTTCAGACTCTCATAATGTGGTGCTCTTCCCGAAAAATGGACACATTGTTATGAAAAAGAACAGAGACTTTGATTTTTCTGGAGTGGTTTTAGCAGGTAGGCTAGAGTTTTTCGGAAACAATTACGAGTTTTTATACGATGATTTCAAAATCGAAATGCCCAATGTTGATTCAGTAAGAATCAATGTGTCCTTAGGTAAGGAAGAAGGAATTGGAGGTCGTGAACGCTTAGCTCGCGTAAAAAACGTGATCGAAGAAGTGGACGGGACACTAGAAATTGATAAGCCCGATAATAAAAGTGGATTAGAAAGCTTGAAACAATATCCAATTTTTACGAGCCACGAGCAATCCAAAGTGTATTATGACCGGTCGAGCATACAGAATGCTCAATACCATAGAGATAACTTCTATTTCACACTCGATCCATTCGCATTTGATAGTATGGACAACTTCCGCAACGAAAGAATTCAATTCGAAGGCATGTTTACCAGTGCATATATCTTTCCAGAGTTTAGGGAGGAACTCACTTTACAACCAGATAATTCGCTTGGCTTCGTGCGGAATACGCCACCCGATGGATTCGATGTATATCGTGGGAAAGGAATTTATAAAGACACTATCAAAATGTCTCATGAAGGACTGCGAGGAAGTGGAACGCTCAAGTACTTAACCAGTACAACAAAATCTGACGACTTCTTATTTCTGCCTGAAGAAATGAATACTGTCGCATCCAAATTTTATATCGAAGAGCAAATGGGAGATGTGCAGTATCCGCCAACCAAAGGACAGGAAATTGCTCAAGTTTGGAAACCCTATGATGACCAATTGTTATGTGAATCTACTGACAATCCTTTCGTAATGTATGATGGGTCCACCCTAGATGGAAACCTAACACTTACTCCTGAAAACCTGAAGGGTGGTGGACTATTTGCCTTTGATCAGGCCGAGCTTGAATCTAAAGAGTACCGTTTTAATTTTTCAGATTTTGAAAGTGATACTGCAAACTTTAGACTAAAGTCTGAACAATCAACTTTTGAGGGCATTCACTTTAGCACTAATAATCTTCAAGCAAGAATCGATTTCAGAACTAGAACCGGTGAATTTGTTTCTAATGGTGGAACTTCTTTAATGAAGTTCCCCGCTAACCAATATGTTGCTTTTATGGATAGATTCACTTGGTATATGGACCAAGACGACATTGAGTTATCTGGCTCCGAAACTGCAAAGTCAATGAATGGTGTGGATATGGAAATTGAAGGTTCTCGATTTATTTCAATTCACCCAGAACAAGATTCTCTTGAATTCTATTCATCTGCAGCTAGATATAGCTTAAAAGACTACATCATTGATGCTAGAAAAGTTAAGTTTATTAGAGTTGCTGATGCGCTCATTTACCCGGATAGTGGTTTAGTGACTATTGAGCGAAAAGCGAAAATGAAAACACTAACCAATGCTAGTATTATTGCCAATGCTATTACCAAATTTCACCGAATCGACAGCTCTACCGTAAATATTTTTGCCAGACGCGACTATGTTGGCACTGGCTTCTATGCCTTTAAAGATCAAAGCGGTAATAACCAGCTCATTCGATTTAATTCCGTGAGTGTAGATAGTTCTTATCAAACTTATGCAGACGGAAACATATCTGAAAACCGAGATTTCACGCTGAGTCCATACTTTGATTTCAAGGGTTCTGTGCACCTTGACGCCAGTTCAAAAGACCTAACATTTAAAGGATACTCAAGAATCAATCACTCGTGTGACGCAAGCCTACCTATATCATGGTTTCAGTTTAAATCTTCCTTAGATCCTGAAGAGATTTACATTCCCATTGACAATGTGATGCTCGATGAAGAAGAAAACAGACTCACTTCATCTATAGTATTGGATAAAGACACTGGAGCTATATATACTGCATTTCTATCGCCTAAACCAGACGAAAAACATATCGAGATTCTTCCTTCGAAGGGCTTTATATTTTACCATGCAGAATCGAAAGAGTATCGAATTTCGAACATCAACAAACTCACTCAACAGTCTCTTCCGGGTCAATATTTGGCTTTAAATACCGAAGAGTGTCAGAGTTATGGGGAAGGAAAACTTGGGTTTGGAATTAATCCAGGACAGTTAGAACTGAGCACTGTGGGTAATATCAATCATGACATAAAGACTAATAAAGTTGAGTTGGACGTGATGATGCTTATTGACTTTTTCTTTGATGATAAGCTCATTGATGATATGGGTAAAACCATGGCGGAGTTTGCACTTGGGGATCCAATAGATTTTGAGCGTGACACCTACCAGCGTGGGTTGAGGGAGTTGATTGGAACAGACGAAGCTGACAAACTAATCTCTGCCATTACACTTACTGGTCAATTCAAAAAGTTTCCATCTGAGCTAGAGAAAAACCTATTTCTAACAGATGTTCAGTTAAAGTGGAATCCGGAAAGTGGAAGCTATCAATCCGTAGGCAAAATCGGGGTTGGTAATGTAGGCAAGCGACAGGTGAATGTTAAAATGAACGGAAAGATAGAAATCGTTACAGGCAGGATACCAGAAATCAATATTTATTTAGAAGCAGACAAAGACACTTGGTATTATTTCAAGTATAGCCGAAATATTATGGCAGCTTATTCAAGCATTGATGATTTCAACCAAACCATTACTGATTTAAAGACTGACAAGCGAAAACTGAAGGTTAGCAAAGGACAGGCTCCTTACTCGTTTATGGTGGGAAGTAAAAGACGAAAAGACGAATTTATAAGTCGTTTCTAAAGAATTTGGGTTAATTATAAGTTTGTAAGCGGGATATGGCTCTCTCTATTACCAGCATTTTTTCACTCGTAGTTGCTTATCTACTAGGCTCTATACCCACTGCAGTGTGGGTTGGTAAAGTCTTTTACGATACCGATGTTAGAGAGTATGGCAGTGGTAATGCCGGAGCTACTAACACCTTCCGTGTTTTAGGAAAAAAAGCTGGAATTCCTGTATTACTCATAGACTGTCTCAAGGGATTAGCAGCAGTTATGTTGTCTCGTTTTTTTACAGATGAGTCATTAGGTACCGCAGCACTGGTTAATTACCAACTGGCATTAGGCATTGCAGCCGTGATTGGACATATTTTTCCTGTGTTTGCTGGTTTTCGAGGTGGGAAGGGAATTGCCACGCTTCTGGGAGTAATGCTGGCCATACACCATCAGGGAGCACTCATGGCATTGGTTGTATTCGTGCTTGTCTTTGGTTTCACACGATTTGTATCGCTTGGCTCAATGTGCGCTGCAGTGAGCTTCCCATTCTTCATCATTTTAGTCTTTCACACCACTGTTCCGAGCTTAATCATCTTCAGCATTTTCATAGCGATTTTGGTCTTAATCACGCACCAGAAAAATATCGAGCGATTAATAAGGCGAGAAGAAAGCAAAGCCAACATAAGTCTCAAAAACTTGATAAAGCAAGCAGGTGAAGACGATTGATTTCTCACTTATCTTTGTGTGTTAATTCTTGAATTCATAAAGAATACGCTTGGTAAGCGCAGTAAATTTTCCAGTGTATCTTTTTGCCATTTAACCGAACACTAATTTGAGCCTTAGGCGACAAATAATTATCATCCTAGCCTGCCTCTTAATCCTTCCTGCAATGGCTTGGAGTCAAGGTGAGGAAGAGCTCAAAGAGACTGCAGAAACCCTTTTTGAAGAAGAAAAATACGAGGAGGCATTCGCCAAATACTCCCAACTCCTCGCCCTGAAGTTACGAAGTCCTGAATATAATTTGAGGTTTGGGGCATGCCAATTATTTACCAGTAGCGATAAGGAACAAGCACTGAAATATTTAAAATATGCCGTTGAAAGCGAGGAGCCTCCCAACCTAGCCAACTTCTATTATGGTCTTGGCCTCCACTTAAATTACCGTTTCGAAAAAGCCATAAAGTTTTATGAGCGATATAAGGCTGACGCTTCAAAAAAAGATAAAGAAAGTACTCTAGTAGATCATTACATAGAACAATGCAAAAGCGGTATTGACCTTGTAAGCAACTTTACTGATATCTCGGTTATCAGCCGCGAAACGCTTCCTCGTACCGAATTCTACCGAAACTACGATCTGAGTGAATTTGGTGGAAAAATCATAGTGAAACCGGAAGATTTCATGAGTGATGAGGACAAGGACAGGGATGCAAAGTTCCTAATGTATTTCCAGCAAGAGGCCGATTATATCTATTACGGAAGCTACTCAAAGAAAAATGAAATGGGCAAAGATTTATATGTCATCCAGAAACTACCCACGGGTGATTGGAGTCAACCCCAACGGCTTAGTTCGGTCATCAATACTCCATATGATGAGGATTACCCTTTCATACACCCTGACGGCAGCGTTTTGTACTTCGCATCGAAAGGACACAACAGTATGGGCGGCTACGATATCTTTAAAAGCACACGCAGAGGTGATGGCACTTGGACACAACCTATTAATATGGAATTTGCCATCAATACTCCTTGGGACGATTTCATGTTTATTTCTGACAAGGATGAAAAAATGGCTTGGTTCTCGAGCAACCGAGAGACCAGTAGTAATCAAGTCTCCGTTTATCAAATCGGTATTGAACGAGTTCCGTTGGACTTGACCATTATCAAAGGCACCTTCGAAGCAGAGGGTTCAAAAAAGGCTAAGATTACTGTAGAAGATGTGGTTCAAAACAAAACTTTAGGAGTTTTTGAATCCGAGCGGCAATTTGGTGGCTACTTGATAGACATCAAGGGAAGTGGGCAATACAAATTCATTATTGAAGCTGAAGAAAGCAACGCGATTCATACAGGTCTAGTAGAAATACCTAGGGATAAAGGCCTCAAGCAATTCCGTCAAGAGATGACCTTGCTGAATAATGATGGTAAAGAGCAACTTCAGATTATCAACCACTTTGATGAGCCTTTGGAGGAATCGTTGCTTACCGCTGACATCTTAAGAAAACAAGCGAGTCTAGCTGTAAACAGTTCGGAGGACGATCTTCGAACTACCGAAATTTTAGATGAATCCATTGCCTCAGAGACTCAAACAGAAGATGCTTCCACTACAGAGGAATTGATTAAAGAGGCAGAAAAACTTCAAGAACAGCTGGCAAGAGAAGCTGATCTACTTAACGAAAAGGCAGCACTACTATACAATACAGCAAGCCAAAAATCGAGCTCAACGGATACTACGGAATTAGCTGAAGCTTCACTAGCTGCTGAAATAGCCGTTGAGTACAAGAATGAAGCAGACCTTAGACAGAATGCTGCCGCATCTATGCTAAGCGCAATAGAGGAGGCCAAGGCAGGCACGGGAGATGCTAGCATTGCCATGCTAAATCAATCGAAGGCCAAGGGCGAAAATTTCCAATCAGTTGAGGGTTTTGAAAACAAACTTGCCTCAAGCTTTGAGACCCGATCCGAACCAATAGATGCCATTTATGAAGATAAGCTCCAAGAACGTGATGAGATTAGCAGCGACATAGCTGGGATAGATGAAGAAATCTCATACTATGACTCGGAGATCGAAAACACTAAGGACGAGGCCATCATTGAAGAACTAAAAACTCAAAAGCAAAACGCAGCTGCGGCTCGACCCGAAAAAGAGGCAGCACTAACCCGCGCAGAAAAGGAATTATCGGTGGCTGAGCGGGCAAAAAATAACGCTAGCTCCTATGGTGCATTAGTCACTGGACTGATTGAAGGAACAGCAATTGCCGCATCAAATATTAGCTCTGGCAACACATCCAATCCTCTAAGTGCATCAGCGATTAACACATTGCAAGGTGAGCTTGAGACCAAGACCTCGAATGATCCAGCGCTTGTCGCATTCATTTCACCTGAACTTGCCCAGGAAGCATCCGATGCAGCGCTAGCCAAAGCCAGAAAAGATGGCCCTAGTGAAACACAAACCGCGGATGGAACAAATTCCAATGAAAATGTGAGTTCCTCATCACAAGGTGAAATTGCTGACTTACCCGTGAATGACGATAGCGAATCTTCAGATAATGAGCCTGAAAATTTGCAAAATGACACTCAGGCTACAAATGGTGAAGACTTGGCAACGAGTTCGGATATAGACGACCTCAACGATGATATCAGAGTCATTGAAGCCGTTGAGTCAGAGCCAGAAATAATTGGAGGAAACTATGACCTTCAGCTCCAACAGGCTTTGGATGAGATAGAAGAAAATGATCCAATCATAGAGGAAAGTAAGAAGGCCGAAATCTACGATCAGTGGGTTGACAACGTACAATATCGAATAGATAGCCTCACAGCCGCTCAAGAGTCCACTACAAACGTGGACGAAAAGCTTCAGATTGGTAATGAGATTCAAACCTTAGAACAGAAGAAAAATGAGAAAAGCGATCTTGCCCTTGAAGCTTATTCCAATATAGCAACGCTATCCGATGCGCAGGCCGAAAGCGCAACTCTAGCCTCCGAGTCAAGCATAGCAGAATCAACTTCTTTAGACACAGAATCTCAAGTTACCGATGAATTAAGCAATGCAGAAAACTTATCCGAATCAGAGGATTCTGGCCTAGCATCAGTGGATCAAATTGAAAACGGAACCTCAGGTGAAGCAAGCGATGAATCCTTAGCCAAGGAAAGCAACTTAGCCATTAATGAGGGCATAGAAACAAATGATGGGCCATCTGAAAATAGAAGCAAACCCACAACTCCAGGAACTCCAGAGAGCTTTGAATCAATAAATACCAATTACAAGACTCAAGTCGCTGAATTAAAATCAAGCGATTCACCTGATCAGTTAGCCAATGAAATAGCGATTAACAAAGCCTGGGCAAATGCATTGCTACAAGAACTAATAGTACTCGGAGACAAAATTTCCAATGCAAAAACGAATGCTGAGCGCTACGAACTTGAAGATCTAGCTGCGGAAATCAACACTCAAAAGCAAAAACGTGAAACGCGAGCTGCTCAACTTCAATTGGAAGCAAACAACAACCAATTAAAAGAAGAGTATGCAAAATCATCGGCTGAACTTCAAACTCAGCTTAATACACTAGTAGAAAACTATAATAGCACCCCATTCCTAGAAATTGAGCAAGACTTAGAGAGTATTGAGGACACTACAGAGCGAAGTTTAAAGCAGGAGTTGCTGTATCAAAACTGGCTCATGGGACTCAAGAACGAAGAGTATAAAACAGAAACTAGATTAAGTAATACTCAGGACGCCAATCAGATAGCTGACCTCAACGAAAAACTAGTTGAAATCAATGCTGAAAAAGCTTACGTGCAAGCATCGCTCGCCCAAAACTCAGCAAAATCAGGAGCTAGCTTGAATTCGCCCGAGGCGCCAGAAACAGTGGTAATAAAAGGTGCAGAGCGCTTTGAAGGCTATGAATCAGTAGGCAGCGAAAAACCAGCCGAATACGACCAAAAAGCTCAAAACAGCTATGCTGCAATAACGGAGCAAGAAACAAAGGTTGCTGAATTGGAAACCAAACTAGTCAATGCCAAGAAGAAGGAAAAGCCTGCCATCGAATTGGAACTGGAACAAGCTCAAAACCAGCTTGAGCTTCTTGAATTAGAATCAAAATTCTATGAAGCTTCAGAACCAAAAATTTTAATTGTAGAGCAAGTTTTATTGCAAAAAAGTGCCGAAGAGCAATTGGCATCCGAGAAGCAAATTTTAGAAGCACAGGTCATTACCAAAGAAGCTGAAAAACTTGAATTAGTGGTCGAAGAAAAGCGTAAGGAAGCAGCCCTCATAAAGAAGAAAAAAGACATACCCGCTGCTCAAAAAGCAGTAAGAGAGGCCGAGCATATGCTGGCAATGAAAAAACTTGAAGCAGATTTAGCGTTTAAATTGGCCGATGAAATGATGGCAATAGAGACTAAAGCTATTGCACAAAACTTCATCATACCCGGTGGCGAGGCTACAGCATTGCCCGTGGTCACCAGCAAATTAAACCCTACAGAGCAAGCAGATGTGGCGCAAACAGAACAGTTTGCAGAATACAATAAACAAATAAGACAAGTTGACTCTTTGCAGACCTTAGCTGCGAGCCTTGCCCAACTTGAACGAAGCTATACGGAACAGGCCCAAGCTGTTTTGGAGGGCTCACTCGGTGAAGCAACCAACAATTCTGAGAACAGTGCTTCAAGCTCGATAAAGCGCACACAAGAAGCGTTTGTTTTATACGAAAAAGCAGACAGCACCAGTGCGGCAGTTGCCAAGCTTAAACGTCAAGCCGCATTTATTGAAAACAAGGCAAATATTGCTTTGCTTAAAAATCCTGAACAAGTTTACACTCCCATACTCGCCTATTATAAGAGTGATGTTGAAGACACCACTTCCACAGATATTCAAGATATTGAAACAGCCGTTGCCACGGATGGCACCTCTATTGACTCAACGCCTATCGATGGTGATGATATTACTGTAAATGAACTTTCTGGTGAAAAAGAGGTCGAAGACTTTGCCTTGACACCACCCGAAGAAAACGATCGCCCTGTAGAAGTGCAGGAAGATATTCTGACCAACACCATTTTTGAGTTGGATGATATACCAACCAACGCTTACTATAGCGAATCATCGCCCATTCCAATTGATTCTGAACTCCCCAATGGCATTTTGTTTAAAGTTCAAATTGGCGCGTTCCGAAATGAAATTAAGCAGGATGCATTTAAGGGTATCAAGCCCATTACTGGTGAAAGTACAGGCGCTGGTTTCACCAGGTATACTGCAGGTGCGTTCAGCAAATTTACCGAGGCAGATTTTGCCAAGGATGAAATTCGTGGCATCGGCTATCGGGATGCGTTTGTAGTGGCCTATAAAGATGGTAACCGCATCAGCGTTGAGGCAGCACGAAGTGCTATTGCCTCTGGCGAGCCTGTTGCCTACACTAGACCAGAAGGAAGGAATGATCGGCCTTCAACCCCAGCGGCAACAACCTCTATAAATAATGCCCCCCCAGTATCAAACTTGGTGAAGCGTGGTCCGCTTGAAGTACAGTCCATAGACAACTTTAGCGGTGTTTTCTATACGGTACAAGTCGGGGTTTACAGTAAACCCGTGACTTCAGATGATATATTTGGAATCACTCCATTGAATCAAGAAAACCTTCCCAATGGCAATTACCGCTACAGCAATGGAGTGTTCCAAGATTTTGCCAAGGCTGATAGAGTTAAAGAAGAGATTCGCGCTATTGGTGTAGTAGATGCATTTGTGACTGCATACAGCAATGGAAAAAGACTTACCGTTGAGGAAGCTCAAAATCAATTAGGTCAGAGCAGCAACACAGCCGAAAATCCAATTGAAACTAGCGATGGAAAGTATCGAATACTGTTGGGCACGTTTGCCGGACAAGTACCCGTGTCCCAAGCTCGAGTGATTCTAAGTTTGAGCAGTGACGGAGTAGATAAAGTAGTAAACGGTGATGGATCCAACACGTATTATTATGGGTCTTATAACGACCAAGAATCTGCCTCCGCGTTGGTTAATGACTTTATTGGTCAGGGATTAAATCAGGCAAAAGTCATTGAAAAATAAGTCTGTAAAATACATTTGCAGTATTCAACAAGGTGAAGATGAATTCAAATTTTGAAACACAAGAAGAAATTCAAGTTGAAAGCGCAAATGACACCGCTTTTGTCTTGATGCTTTTTAATGATGATGTGAACACCTTCGATCATGTAATTGAATCATTGGTTGAAATATGTGATCATGATGTTACACAAGCAGAGCAGTGTGCCTACATTGTCCATACCAAAGGTAAATGTGACGTGAAGCGTGGCTCAATTGAAAAACTGGAAAAAATGTGCGTACGCCTTTTGGATAGGAAGCTTAGCGCCAAAATCGAGAAATGAGATTTATTGCTACATCCCTATTGATCATCTTTTTGGTTGGTTGTAGCAAAGTTCCCATTACTGGTAGGAGACAACTAAATATGCTGCCCGAAAGCCAGCTGATGTCTATGAGTTTAACTCAGTATAAATCGTTTTTAAATGAAAATAAAACGATCGCTAATTCGGATGATGCACAGATGGTCAAGCGTGTGGGCAATAAGATTGCTGCTGCCGCTGAGTCATATCTTAAAAGGCATGGCCAAGGTAAGCGTGTAAAGGATTTCAACTGGGAATTTAATCTTGTTGAGGACAACACAGTTAATGCGTGGTGCATGCCTGGCGGCAAGGTTGTTTTTTACACCGGCATTTTACCCATCACTAAAGATGAAGCAGGATTAGCAGTAGTTATGGGACATGAAATAGCCCATGCCATAGCCAGACATGGCAATGAACGCATGAGTCAGGGCCTCGCACTACAAGGAGGTGGAATCGCTCTAGGGGTGGCGCTTTCAGACAAACCACAGTTGACACAAAGCATATTCCAGCAGGCCTATGGTTTGGGAGGTCAGCTTGGGATGTTGAAATACTCACGCATGCACGAAACGGAGTCTGATAAACTTGGGCTCGTATTTATGGCTTTAGCAGGTTATGATCCGCGTGAAGTGCCAGACTTTTGGAAGCGCATGTCTGCCAATGGCGGCACAAAGCCACCTGAGTTTTTAAGCACACACCCTCATGACGAAACACGCATCAAGGATTTGAACGATTTCATGCCGCAAGCATTGAAGTATTACAAAGCCAAATGACCTTGACCGTTGCGATACTCCTTCTTTTGGTAGTCATCGCGTTGATGCTAATTGAGATTTTCTTGGTTCCAGGAGTGGGCATTCCCGGCATTGCGGGGCTCATACTTCTTGTAGCCAGCATCTATATCGCCTATCAAATTGACACCACATCTGGCCATTATACTTTAGCCGCATCAGTTGTCATATCGATTGGTTTGATGCTATTAGCCTTTCGTGCAAAAACGTGGTCACGGGTAAGTGTAAACTCCGAAATAAAAGCTCGATTGATTTATCCAACAGACACGCTGAAAATTGGAGACAAAGGCAACACCATTTCCAGACTAAATCCAATTGGCAACATTCGCGTGAACGACCAAAAATTTGAAGCAAGTTCGATTGGAGATTTTATCGATGCCAATACTCCCATCGAAATCACTAACATTGAAGGAAACAAAGTCACCGTAAAACCGGTTTAAATCAAAGTATATGTTATCAGGAATTGGATTGTTGGTTGTAGTGGTCATTGTCTCGATTGTGGGACTCTGGTTTTTATTCTATTTCATCCCAGTAGGGCTTTGGTTTCAGGCAGTTTTAACCGGCACTCGTGTTGCGCTCCTGCAATTGATATTTATGCGTTGGAGACGGGTTCCGCCAGCGATAATCGTAAACGCTATGATTTCCGCGAAAAAAGCTGGGATAGATATTAGTAGTGACTTACTCGAAGCACATTTTCTTGCGGGTGGACACATTCAAAACGTAGTGAATGCGCTAATCTCAGCAGACAAGGCTAATATTCCCTTAGACTTTAACATGGCAACAGCCATTGACCTTGCTGGTCGAAACGTATTTGAGGCGGTGACAATGTCTGTAAATCCAAAAGTGATTGACACACCGCCAGTTACTGCGGTTGCCAAAGACGGTATACAGCTCATTGCCAAGGCACGTGTTACCGTTCGGGCCAACATTAAACAGTTGGTTGGTGGTGCTGGCGAAGACACCATTTTGGCTCGTGTGGGTGAAGGTATAGTTACGAGCATTGGCTCAGCCGAAAGCCATAAATCAGTTCTGGAAAATCCAGACTCTATTTCAAAAGTGGTTTTGACCAGAGGACTCGATTCGGGAACTGCCTTTGAAATCCTTTCCATTGATATTGCCGATGTGGATATTGGTAAAAACATTGGAGCAGAACTTCAAATTGATCAAGCTGAAGCGGATAAGAATATTGCCCAAGCAAAAGCAGAAGAACGTAGAGCAATGGCTGTAGCGAATGAGCAAGAAATGAAAGCGAAGGCACAAGAAGCACGAGCCAAGGTTATCGAGGCCGAGGCTGAAATTCCAATGGCCATGGCAGAAGCATTTCGCAGTGGCAACTTAGGCGTAATGGACTATTACAAGCTGCGCAACATTCAGGCAGATACCGAAATGCGTGATTCAATTGCCAAACCACCTGAAAAACCATCGAGCACTTCAAGTAGCAAGAAAAAGTAAGTTTAGGCCAAGAGGGTGTTCGTTCCCTTTCAAACAGAGCTGTCAATAATTTGAGCAAATTCCTTAATGCTCAATGAGGCGCCACCGATGAGACCTCCATCTACATCGGGCTGAGATAATAACTCCTTGGCATTACTTGGTTTCATGCTGCCACCGTATAAAATGCGGCATTTCTCTGCGACATCATGACCATATCGGCTCTGCACCAATCCTCGAATAAACGAGTGCATTTCTTGTGCCTGCTCAGGGCTAGCGGTCTTTCCTGTACCTATGGCCCAAACTGGTTCATAGGCAATAATCACTTTACTAAAATCTTCTTCCGAAAGATTAAATATCGTAGAGTCGAGTTGATTGTCAATCACAAATGTCTGATTCTCGTTTTCTCGATCTTCCAATTTCTCACCACAGCAAAACATAGGTGATAAGCCATACTTCAAAGCTTGTATGACCTTATCAGATAGACTATGATTAGATTCATTGTGGTATTCTCTTCGCTCTGAGTGACCAACCAATATATACTGTGCACCAACACTAGCGATCATGGATGCAGCAGTTTCTCCTGTGTAAGCTCCAGATTCATGCGCGGAGCAATCTTGTGCGCCAATACCCAATCCAGAATTACGATCCTTCTTGAGCTCATAAAAATGGCGTAGGTATGTAGCCGGAGGAAAAACAGCTACTTCCACATTAATGTGGTTCTCAGCTTCAAGCTTCACAAGATTGGCAAACAAAGTCATGGCTTCGTCCCAATCTAGATTCATCTTCCAATTACCGGCAATTAGTGTTTTGCGCATCAAACAAAAATACCTAGTTAAGGTGGTCCGCTTTTATTTCATCGTAAGTTGGCACATCATTATAATGCCATTTGGCCAGCACTGTGCCTTCGCTGAGTAAAACCACACCTGGGTTGGCGCGTATGATGGTCTTCAGCATGGTGCCGTCAGCAGTAAGGTAATCATACATTATTTGATGTTCGTGCTTGAATTCATCAACCTGATCAAAGGTGTTGGCTGCCAAGCCATACATGTATGGCCCACCATCATTGTTGGCGTCATCATAGAGTTGGTTGAGTTTTGATTGAACATCATCATCAGTCTTGACCAAATCATAGCTCACCACAAGAAGCATATACTTTTCAGCCAGTATGTCCTCGGTCCAATCCATCCCATCAACATCTTCAAGTATAAAGTCGTGGATGGGTGGCTCACAGCCCTTCGAGATCAACTTAGTCTCCCGATCCACAAAGTCGGCACCTTCAATATTCCACGGTGCTTGCTCGGTGGTGTACTCTCCTACTTCACCATTTACGCGATAATACCAAGTGTCCTTGTATACATCTTGTGGTGCATCAGGTGGACATTCTTTAAGCTCGCTGATGTTATTGCCCACTTTATAAGGTCTGAAGTCCTTTATTGGAAGATGGTTTATGCAATGAATGCAAAACCATGTGGTAATAACCGTAGCAGCTGCGGCCATGATCCAATCTTTATATTCAGCGGTCATTGCTTGCTTTATACCCAGTAATAATGCAAGCGACACGAATGAAAACCAAATTGGGAAAGCCCAGCCAACCACACCGAGTGAGAACCCGGCAATAAGCAACATAGCAATACCTAGGTTGATCAAATCTGATTTAAGATCACCCATTTCAATAACATCGCGTTTCATAAAAATAATCACCGTGAATACCATAAGAATCACGTCCTTTAAAAACGACTCCCAAGGGTTGAGTTTAATTGCGTCACCAAAGCATCCACAGTCCTTCATGTAGCTATAGTCTTCGCGAATTACAAAGCCAAATATTCCCTCTATGGTCTGAGTCAAGCCAGATTCGTGGTTGTCAAACAACCAGTTGGCTACTGCCGTGTAGCCCGTTAAAAAAGTGAAGAAAATCATAAGAATGAGCAATGACCAAGACGCCAGTTTCATTCGTGCGCCAAATAGTATGGCAATTCCTAGAACTATTTCTGCCACACAGGCAATGACCGCTAATTCTAAGGCAAAAGCATTAAGCCAAGGCATATCGAAAACTCCAGGAGCGAAGTAATCGTTGAGCTTGTATGAAAATCCAATAGGATCGTTGGCTTTGATGAGTCCACTTAAGATGAAGAGGGCACCTACGAGTAAACGGGAAACGCGCGTAATCATACGTCTAATTTTTATTTGAGGTCAAAAATAGTGTTGTCAGTTCCCTTGACAGAGGCATTAACAGTCGATTAACGTGTGGAATTCTACCCAATCTACCTATTCTTGAAAAGAATGAATACAACTGCGGCAATTATCGCTCAACTAAAAGCGCTTTCGGACCCGAATAAAGTGGAGTATAAGGCTAAAAAATTCAATGTTCGAACTCAGAATTCGCTCGGTATTTACCACGCAGATCTAAACAAGATCGCACGGCAAATTCCAAAGAAGAGTGATCTGGCCATTGAGTTATGGAACAGTGGTATTTACGAAGCTCGGCTTTTGGCTAGCAAGATATTTCGTCCAAAAGAGCTTACGCACGAATTGGCTGAAACCTGGGTGATCGAATTTGACAATTGGGAAATCTGCGACTCTTTTTCGATGGGGTTTTCGGAAAAAGTCCCTGGGCAATCACATTGATTCATGGCTGGAGAAATCGAAAGGAAGAATTTGTGAAACGGGCTGCGTTTGCCACCATGGCAGCTTATGTAGGGCCGATAAAAAAGCTGAAAACCATACCATTCTCGACTTTTTGCCTTGGATTGAAAAAGTTGCCAACGATGAGCGAAACTTTGTGAAGAAGGCCGTTAACTGGGCTCTTAGAACGATTGGAAAAAGAAACTCCGACTTACAAACTGAAGTTCTGGCTCTGTGTAATCGACTCATTCTCTCGCAATCAACATCAGCCAAATGGATTGCTAGTGATGCACTAAGAGAGTTGACCAGTCCAACTGTGAAGATGCAAGACCACCCAAGGCATATTTATCGACCTTAAACCCATCCCATTTCACGCGCTTTATTAATCGCGGATGTTTGATTATTCACGTGAAGTTTGGTATAGATGTTTTGAATATGATTACGAACGGTCTTGGGAGAAATGAAAAGACTTAATGGTGGGTTTAATTCGCGATTTTGGAGTGTTCAACTCACCGTTCAATTATTTTCCAGGAATTCCACCCAATAAATGCATCGCAAGTGGCATATAGCCGCATGGGAGCTCGCGTAGGGCTTACTTCACAGATTAATCACTATGCCAATAAACGCGCTAACGGATATGGATATAAAATGGAGTTTGGAATTCGGCCCGAACCAACAAGTGAGCGACTTTGGATGAATTTTCAAGTTTACTATTTGTTCAACATCAAATAGTTTATTTAATGGGTCATCCGCATGGCCAAAAACCAAATTCTCTAGAGGTATCTAGCTTAACCGAATGAGGGCGAATAGTGCGTAATTCATCATATCGAGGTAGTTAGCATCCAAGCCTTCAGAAATGATGGTTTGACCATCATTGTCTTCAATTTGCCGAGTGCGAAGAATCTTCATCAAAATCAAATCAGTAAGCGAACTCACACGCATGTCTCGCCATGCTTCACCATAATCAGTATTCTTATTGATCATAAGTTTACGAGCCAGAGCGGCTTTCGCGTCATAAAGCTTAATGGCTTCATTATACGCCAGCTCCTGACCATCTGTTGCTCCCATTTCTAGCTGCAACTGGGCCATGATGCAGTAGTTGACTATGCCGATATACTCACTCGTAATATCCTCCCCCACCTTGTTTTCGCCTGTTTCTTCGATGGTGCGTATGCGCTGAGCTTTGATAAATATCTGATCGGTGAGCGACTTTGGTCTGAGAATACGCCAAGCGGTGCCATAGTCTTTCGTTTTCTTGGAAAAAATATCACGACATTTTGCAAGGGCGCTATCGTATTGTTCAAGGGTTTGTTGCATCTATATTCGCGACTTATGGAGGAAGCGCAAAGTAAAGTTTTACCCGTGAAACAGACCATTAATTGCCGAGGCAAATTGATCGATTTGTCCTTCCCCAAAGTGATGGGCATCATAAACGTGACTCCCGACTCCTTCTTTGATGGCGGTGCGCTCAAATCCGATGCCGACTTGTTGGCGCGCACAGAGCAGCAACTCGAAGACGGTGCCACCTTCATAGATATCGGAGCCATGAGCAGTCGTCCAAAGTCTGAGGAAATCTCAGAAAGCGAAGAGCTTAACCGATTGCTTCCTGCCCTAGAAAGTGTGCATAAAGCATTTCCTGAGGCAATCATCTCTGCCGATACCTATCGAAGCGGTGTAGCAAAAGTCGCCATTGAACATGGCGCCTCCATCATTAACGATATCAGCGCAGGCCACCTAGACCCACAAATGATACCGACCATTGGAAAATTAGGTGTACCCTACATCATGATGCACATGCAAGGAACACCACAATCAATGCAAGATAATCCAACGTACGATGCTTTGATCACCGATATACTCGATTATTTCCTCGATCGGCTTAGACTAATCAAGGAGCATGGCATTCTTGATGTGATTGTTGATCCAGGTTTTGGTTTTGGAAAAACACTTAATCACAATTACGAGATTTTAGATCAACTATCAAATTTCAAAATGCTGGGGCACCCAATTCTAGCCGGATTGAGCAGAAAAAGTATGATCAACAAGGTGCTCGAAACCAAACCCTCTGAAGCACTGAATGGAACTACAGCATTGAATATGGTTGCACTTCAAAATGGCGCCAACATATTGAGAGTGCATGATGTAAAAGAAGCGCATGAATGCATCAAACTCTATAGTCAACTCAATCTATCAAGATCTCTATACGATTAATTGTATTTAATCTCTTGTTATCATTTTTACTTTTGACCGCTCAATTAATCTGCATCTTATGGCTGTATACCTGGATTTTGAAAAACCGATAGAAGAGTTAGAAGAGCAACTCGATAACCTAAAGCAGGTTAAGGAAAAGAGCAAACTCAAGTCATCCGAAACCATTAAAGAGCTTGAGAGCAAGCTCATCGCCACTAGAAAGAAGATATACAAAAACCTCACGCCTTGGCAAAAGGTGCAGGTTAGTAGACACCCCGAACGCCCATATACGCTCGCATATATTGAAGCAATCACAGGAGGAGACTTTATAGAATTGCATGGCGATAGAGGGGTTAGAGATGACAAGGCCATGGTTGGCGGACTAGGCAGCATCGATGGAAAGTCATTCATGTTCATAGGTCAACAAAAAGGGGTGAATACCAAAATGCGCCAGTACCGAAATTTCGGTATGGCCAACCCTGAAGGTTATCGCAAAGCCCTGCGATTGATGCGAATGGCAGAAAAATTCAATAAACCAATTATCTGTTTCATTGACACTCCGGGTGCTTTTCCTGGTTTGGAAGCCGAGGAGCGCGGCCAGGGAGAAGCTATTGCCCGAAACATCTACGAGATGTTTAACCTTAAAGTACCCGTGATCGCGGTAATTATTGGCGAAGGAGCATCGGGCGGTGCACTTGGAATTGGTGTCGCAGATAAAGTGTTAATGATGCAGTACACCTGGTACTCAGTAATCTCACCAGAGTCGTGTTCTTCCATTTTATGGAGAAGTTGGGACTTCAAAGAGCAAGCCGCAGAGGCGTTGAAGCTCACGGCTGACGATATGTTGAAGAATGGGCTGATTGATGGAATTATTCCAGAACCTTTGGGAGGAGCTCATTGCAACCCTCTCGAAGCATTTGAGAATGTTAAGAAGGAAATCATCACTCAATACGATTCTCTAAAGCGTATAAAGCCAGAGATTCGGATTAAAAACCGCATAGAAAAATACGGTAATATGGGTGTGTTTGTCGAAGGAGATTAATCGCGACCCATTTGATGAAGTGAGGTATCGCTGGATAAAACATCGATTAAATTTTAAGCTCCCAAGTGGAACCTCTCGCGGGGTGCTTAAAACCAAAGATTCTTGGTTCCTTATTGCTGAAAATGAGGATTGGAAATATCCAGCACTGGGCGAGGTGAGCATAATTGAAGGGCTAAGCCCAGATGTGGTAAATGACATTGAACCAATGCTCGATCAACTTTGTGATGCATTAGCCCAAAACCGTAAAGTTGACACAATAAATTACCCTGCAATCAATTTCGCACGTGAGTCAATGGAGCTCGACATTAGATCGAATGGAGCGAAGATTTTTGAGAACAATGCATTTACAACAGGTGAAG
>Ga0222718_10001378_pt1 | contig 23487 bp, 36 predicted proteins | sample C33_27DmetaG_FD_165045 | JGI IMG/M metagenome (GOLD analysis project Ga0222718, IMG submission 165045) | Estuarine water microbial communities from San Francisco Bay, California, United States - C33_27D | ecosystem: Environmental > Aquatic > Marine > Unclassified | place: USA: California...
GAGAGTTAAAAAAACAAAAAAATAGAATGATTGTAAGAAAATAAAAAAAAGAAAATTAAAAACTTTCTTTTTTTATTTTAGACATTTTATAATTACTTAAATATAAAAAATGTATTTAAATTAATATAGCAAATGGTATATGATATTAATCCTGTATTTAAAACACAAACGCATGAAAATATTTTCATATATGAAAAAGAATTAAGAGCATTATTACATAATTTAAAAAAAAAAGCATATGAATACAATGGTATGTTATATGGAGATATAGTTATAAGTTCAATAATATCAAAATATTATAAAGAAAAATTTTTAGAAGAAAATAATAATAATAATTTTTGGAATACAGAAATAGATCCATCAACAGCGGCACGAGTTATAACAACAAAAAATTTTGATGTTTTTTTTAAAAATTTTAATGAATATTTATATTTTTTTAATTATATAAAAACAGAAAAAAAATTTGAAATAACAAGTACTATAAATATAGAATCTGATAATTATATACACAATAAATATATTATAAATATTAATATTGGTAAAACAATAACATGGAATGGAGTAAATATATTAATTAATTTAAATATTACATCAAAAATGCCAAAAGATAAATACATTGAACCACCATTCGATGAAGCATATTTTACAAGAGATTTATTAATAATGACAAAAGATGGAAACGGACCTAGATTTTCAAGAAATACTGGTATAGAAAAATTAGATAATATGAATATAATAGATAAAAATGAATGTTTTGCAAAAATAATAAAAGATATTTGTTTTTTTAAAACACATATAGTATCAAAAAATTATTTAGCAAATAATTATATAGCTCATAAAACTATAGAATATTTAGAAAATAAATGGACAATACCAAATTTACCATTTATGATAGAAAAACATAATGATATACCAGTAACATGTTATATATGTTTAGATGAAATAAATAAAGAAGAAAACATAGGAAAATTTGTAGATAATAGTAAATCAATATTACATTATAATTGTCTAATTGAATATCTTAAAAATAAATTAAATTCCGATTCAGAGCTAACATGTCCTTTAAGACAAAATATTAATTTTCTAAATCATGATTTTATAAATGATTATTTAATTAAATAATACATCATTATAAAAAATCCAGGTAATATTAATGTACTAAATATTAGTGCAATTATATACCATATATATATTATATCTTTTTTCAAAGAATAAGAACATTCACATTTAATATTTTTTAGAGTATAAACATAATATACAATTATAGCATAACTAATATAATTATATATAAATAATAATATTCCCAATATTATATTTTTTAATTTATTACCGGTAAATATTACATATAATGTTGATAATATAATATATAATAAAATAAAAGTAAAATATACTTTTATATAATCTTTCATCCATTTTAATTCTTCTTCAGAACATTCGCAAGCCTTCATTTTAATATTATATAACCATAATAAACCTAATATAGGAGGAATACAAACTAAAATAATATATATAATAGTACTAAAAAAATTTAAAGGTTTGTTTTCATTTATTTTTTTTATAATAGAACTTTTACTTATTTTCATAAAATTTCTTTTCTATTAATAATAAATATTTAAATAAAATAATATATCTTATAATTATAAAATGAATACAAAAAATCTTAGTTCATATTCAGTATATACTACTGATAATAAAAAAAAAAATGTTAAATACAAAAATAATATTTTAATAAATAATAATGAAATAAATTATTTATTAAATAATAAAAATCAAAAATTTAATGATTATTTAAATGAAAAATTTGAAAAAAAAAGAAAAAATAAAATTGATATATCTAAAGTAACAGGTGAAAGTACAAATAAATATAATTTAGAAATAAATGAAAATTGTTATGGATTTAATACAAATTACGAAGAAGATTTTGATAAATATGGTAAAAATTTTAATTTATTATTGAATAATGGATTTAATATTATAAATGATAATAAAAATGATAATTATTTAAAAAAACAATTTGATGATAATATAATTACATCTAAAAAAAATCAAAATAATAATATTATTAATAAATATTCGGAATTTACAAATAAATATAAAAATGATCCTTTTTCTATTCTTCCAAATTATAGATTATAATTTATTAGTACTACCGAATCCACCATTATTTCTATCTGTTATTGAAAAATCTTCTTCTGATTCTTCTATTACAGAATATGTTTGTTTTTTTAAAATCATTTGACAACATTTAAATGGTAATATTAGATCTTTTACTGAATCATCTATCTTTGTTAATGCTATTAATATATTTCCTCTATATCCCTGATCTATTATACCTACACTATTTGCCAACATATATCCAGATTTGCTTATTGAACTCCTAGGAAAAACTTCAACATAATATCCATTTGGTATATCTAATTTAATTCCCGTATCATATAAAATAGTTTTATTCGTATTTTGTATTGCTTTTTTTATAATCGTTAAATCATATCCGGCATCAGATGCTCTATTTTTAGATGGTAAAATAGCATTATCATCTGATTTATAAACTTTTAAAATTGGTAAATCATTTATTTCAATATTATTAACAATACTTAAATATTTTTTATAATAAATAGTATCATACATATTTATAAGATTATCATTCTTATTTGTATATAATAATCCTAAAAAATCTATACAATTAACATCATCATATTTTATTGTATACAAATTAAAACCATTTATAATATCGCATGGTATATTCATTTTTAGATAAATTGCATTAATTAAATTCTCATTTCTGTGCGAAATATATAAATAAGAATTATATAATTTTTTTGAAATATTACCATTATATTCAAATAATGCTTTAATAAAGCCATAACTATTTTCATTCTCTTGTATAAATTTTACATAATTAGGATAGTTTAAGTCATCTGTATAAAAATGTCTTTTTATATCATCAATAATTGTACTAGTTTCATCTATTATTATTTTTGTTTTATTAAATTCAAATACTACATTCGCAAATAATTTACAACAATCAATTATGTTATCATTTGGTTTTTCATTGTATATTGCTTCAATTTTATTATCAATAATATTACTTCTCAATAATATAGAACCAATTATATAACTATTTGTATTATTAACTTTATCAAAATAACTCATTTAATTAATAAATATTAAAATATATTTATATAATTTTTTTTATTTATTTCAAAAATTATTAAAATAAATAAAATTATTTGGAATATATTAAATAATATCAATGATAAACTTTTTCTAAAATAACCATATATTAACCACAATATAGATGCTAATAATAATAGTAAATAAGTATATATACTTAAATCGTCTGTATTATTTGTTCTATATATTTTCTCTAATTGGGGTATTTGTGTTATAGTTGATATAAGACCCGCAAAACAACCAACAAGTTCTATTTTCATTTATATTATAAAAATATTATTTTCTAAATCTAATAATTCTACCATTTTTTGCTTTATTCCTTCTCGCTATTTTTAATTCTTTATCACTTAATTCTTGAAATGTTAATGGTGTTTTTTTTGTTACTCTTTTTGTTGGTCTATATACATCGCTTTTATTTTTATATCCAATCTCATTTCTTTGATTTTTCCATTCCTCTTTAAACCATCTTCCTAATCCTTTATTTATATTTTTAATCCCAAAATATGCATTATTATTTTTATATTTATTTTTATATTGTAATTTATATTCTTTTACTAATAAACCACTTCTATATGCTGAATGATCTGGATATTTGTCATATATTTTTTTTTTTATATTATTATATAACTTAATATCTTTCGGGCGCGGTTTATTATCCATTATTATAATACTACAAAAAAAATTATCTATATACTTCTATATAATTTAAATATCTTAATATTGCTTTATTATTTGGATACATTATTTTAAAAAAATCATATATATTTTCGTGTATATTTTTATTATAATTATATTTAAAAGAATTCAATATACTTTTTGCTTCAAAATTAGAATGTATCCAGTAATGCACCATATAACTATTATCATAATTTCCTGATTTTAATTTATTCAAATCATCTCTTATACATTCTAATTCTTCTAATTTAATATCATTTATTGGATATATTTTTTTAGTATCTATTATTTCATATAATTCATTATATGTATTTGTACTTAGTGTAAATTTAAAAATATCAGATCCAAATATATTGAATTTATTAAATATTATATCTCCATATTTATTATATATATTAATAGCATTATCTAGCATTTCTTCTATTATTATATTTTTGGGGGAACATACAAAAAAAGCATTACATATATACTTATCTTTTTTCCATAGATGCATTGTTTGTTCTTGTGGTTCATATGCAAAATATAATTTTTCTGAATTATAATCTAATAAATCATTTAATGATTTTAGTAATAATATATCAAGATCTATATATATACCACCATAATAATGCATTATAGCAAGTCTTGCTAAATCGCTTTTTTGTACTCCTAATTCTATTTTTGAATAAATTTCATATATTTTTGGATATTTATTTTTAATAAATATATCAATATTGTTTCCACTATCATCATCAGTCCACATATAAAATTGATAATCACTATTTGTATCAATATTATTAGAATATATATTTTGTAATATATCTGGTAATTTTTTTGTTTTCCAAGTTTGATGAATTATTTTTGGTATCATTTAATTTATTAAATTATAATAATTTTTATATATATTTAATCTAAATTATATTAAATATTTTATATAATTATATTATTATCTTCGTTTTAATCTGAACTTTCTTCAGTATCCGCATCTGAAGAACTATCATCTACCCACTTCAATATATATTGTCTATTATAAAAATGTTCTCTTTCGTGCGGTTTTAATAATCCTAAATAAATATTTATTTGTTTATCAATATTTGTTTCATTTAATTTACTAATATATTTTTTTATATCTTTTTTTTCAAATAAACCAAATTTTCTTTTCCATTTATCAAAATATCCAATACATGAAATATTATTAAATTCATCATATATATTATAATATGTATCTAAATCATTTATTAAATAATATCTATCATTTATAACTTGTGCATATCCTCCTTCTTTATTAAATAATGGAATATTTGGATTTGCAAAACGTCTATAATACAATTTAAATAATTTTTCTTTTATACTTACAAAATTTTCAATATCAATTAATAATTTATTATCTTTTCTGGTATATATATATTTTACAATTATATCTATAATATCACTTGGAAAAAATAAATTTAAACCATCGTATATATTACAATCTCTTAAATAAGAGTAAATAATAGGTGAATTCATATTATTTTATAATAATATAATTTATCATTTTTTTTGCTTTTTCGTTTTTTGTTTTTCATTTCTTTTTTTTGTTTTACCACGCTGCTTTCCTCCCCATGACCGCACCCAGTTTGCAGGTTTTGTCGGTGTCCATCCTTTAGGTATGGCGGCGCAGGTATTTACATAGTTTCCATTTTGGTCTCTAGTCGTCTCGAGCATCTTGCTATGCCCGCAGCGCATCTCGCAATTATTTTTTTTTATATTATAAAACATTGTCTCCAAGTCCGGTGTGGGATGACCGAGCTTTTTGGCACCTTCAAGTACTTCCTTGCAATTATTCATTGTGGCAGGGCACCCGAGTGCTTCAATATTCCGTACCCAATGTTTATTGTCGTGGTCATACATGTCACGTTTGTATATTCTATGGTTTTTGGGATCGCATTTGGGATCGGTAGTATCGGTAGTAGTAGTAGTAGTAGGAGGAGGAGGAGTCTTAGGTCCGCCTTTGTCTATGGGAAATGCGGACTTGGTTTTTGTCAGTGTTGTAGGTCCGCCTTTGTCTATGGGAAATGCGGACTTGGTTTTTGTCAGTGTAGCATTGGCAGCTGCGGCTGCGGCTGCGGGGGGCACGTCATTTACAGGCGGGGCAAACTTTATTGGTGAATATACGTACCAATTTGTGGGATGTTTTAATTTGTCATTATCAATGACTGCATCGGTGCGCTTCCTAAGAGCGGTTTGCACCAGCGGGTTCCAAGATTTCTGGTATGAGACAACAGCTCTGTCCTCCTTGAACTTCTCGCGGTTTAGGGTATTCATGCATTGGACGGCGTTGTTGTAGTTTTCAAACCCTTTCATTTTTGCGGCATACATTGCTTGCTTGTCTTCTTCCAAGCTATCAAAGCTGAACCCTCCCTTTATTTTAGTTTTTTTACTTTTTTTAGTTTTTTTAGTTTTCAATTTTTTAAGTTTTGATTTTCTAGAATTTTCTTTAATATATTTTTTTAAACGCATAAAAACACCTTTACATTTTATAAATTGTTTTTTAGATTTATTATTTTTTTTAACATAAATACATTTTTTTTTACCACATACTATTTTTTTACAGAAAATAATAAATAGTGTCTTATCTTTTTTATTCATTTCTAAATATCAATAACATATTTAAAAATAATAAACATTTAATAAATATAGATATAGTATTTATAAAATATTATTTGATATTTTATCAGAACAATTTGATAAGAAATTAATATGTATATTTGCTATTGGTAAATCAGTACTTTGCCCCTTTGTAAAATGTTTTGTAATAAAATCCTTATTTAAATTAATAAATTGTTTTGGTTTGCAATCACAAAATTGATTATCAATAGCGCTATAATTATTTAAATTATTAATTTTTTTATAATCTTGTATTAATTCGTCGCCTATTTCAGTATCATAATGATATGTTTTTATTCTCGGATTAATATAATCCAGTTCTTCTTTTACAGGTATTAATTCATTTACAAAACCTTCATTTTTAATATTGTATTTGTTAATGTCAGTATTAATTTTAATTTGATTATTATAAAATGGTTCTTTAACTAATATTTTATTATTAATTGTATTTTTTTTATAAAAAGTATAATATATAAATACAAATAATATAAAAAATATTATTAATATTAAAAAAGTATCAATATTCATGAAAAATGCTATAATCTAATTAAATTAAAGAAAAATAAATTCAATCATCGTCAATAAATTCTATTTTTTTTTTTACATCATTATCACTATTATAATCTGTATTTTTAATTAATTCATTATCAATATAATATGTAATATTATAATTATTTTTTTTATAGTAATTAATTCTCGTATAACCCTTTCTAATAAATATAGAGAATTGATCCCATATATCAATACATAATGGGATATATTTTCTATCTTGCGGTTTTTCTCTTAAAATTCTTCCAATGGCCTGTTGAATATCAGAAATTGGACTAGCGAAAACAATAGTATTAAGTGTAGGAATATTCATACCCTCGGCCGCCATTTGATAAGTTGCTAAAATAATTTGTTTAGTAGATGAGATATCTAATACCTGTTGTGATAAACCACCAATATAATAACCGATAGAATAAGAAGTATTATCAAATAATTTTTCAAAAAATTTAAGTTGATTTCTCCTTTCGCTTAGAATTAATATTTTTCTATTACTTTCATTTTCAAGTAATTTAATAATTAAATGGAAAATGAATATAGTTCTTTTTTCAAAATTGCAAATATTGTTTATCATACCGGCACTATTTGGTTTTCCATTCCATAAAACAATATTATGTGAATAATTAATATCAGGTTCGAAATATTTATGTATTTGAACATTTAAATCAATTTTTTCATTAGAAATATGTTTATAAACTGATTTACCAATATAATATTCGAATACTTTTCTTAAACCGTCTTTACGATTAAGTGTAGCACTTAATCCTAAAATAATATTTGAATTAATATTTTGAAATGCTTTACTAAAAACTTCAGCGCCCATATGATGGACTTCATCAATAATAGTTAAACCGATATCTTTAAAAATATTAATATCATAGTCTCTCATTGCAAGAGATTGTAAAGAAGCAATAATAATATCTTTATCATCTACATCAATTTTAGATTGTTTAATTTTACCAATTCGTGCATTAGGAACAAATAATTTAACAGAATCTAAAAATTGTTGATTTAAGAAATCTTTATGCGACACAAACATTGTTTTTTTCTTAAAATAACATGCAATATATACAGCCATAATAGTTTTACCAAAACCGCAGGGTACGGATATAATACCTCCTTTTTTAATTGGATCAAGTGCTGCTTTAATAAAATTATTAACCGGTTCTTTTTGCTGTTCTCTAAGAGAACCTTGAAAGATTAAATTAGGACAATTTAAACCTTTTTTTAAAGTATTTTTAATAGGTATTCCAAATTTTTGCAATGCATAATATCTAGGTATATATATTCTTTTATCATTTTCAGTATAAATACAAAATTTAGCAGATTCATTAGTAATAGTAAAATTTCCTTTTGGTGATACTGTTAATTCTTCTTTTAATTCATTTATAAGAGAATCATTATTTTGTTTTAATATACCATAACCATAAATTGAGAATAGAGTATCGCACATATCAAATACTAATATTAATAATTCTTTATATAATATAAAAAAATCTCATTTTTTTTATATAGTTAAAAATAGATATGGTAATTAATATATTTAGAGGGGCGGGAATACTATTATTTATATTAATATTAATAATGGACGATTTTCCCTTTTATAAAAAAATGAAAGAACCATACGTTCAATTAATATTAGCAATTTTTACAATATTACTATTATTAATGGATCCTATTTTGGGATTAATTATATCAATGGTATTAATGTTAATATATTTTGAAATATATAAAAAAATGGATATAAAAAAGGGTGTAATAAAAAAAAATACAGAATATGAAAAATATATGTTAAATCCTCTTAAAAAAAATAAAATATATGAAAATTTTAAAGAAAGTGATAAAATTAAAAAAGATGTAATTGAATTAGATTATATTACAGAAAAACATTTAGAAGATGCACAAAATAATGTAATAGACACTACAATATATAATGATGAATTAGAAAATGCTGATGAAATATATTATGGGATTCAAGGACTAAAAATTGGTGACGAAACAGTAACGGGCTATAATAACAATGATTATATATCAAATTGGTAATATTATAAATATTTAAAATAATATATAATATATATTATGATAATAGATATTATATAATATATATATTTATCATATAATAATAATATATCATATATATTTTCAGGTATATATTTATGTAATAATTTTATAATATTTAAATTTGTTATAATGACAAATACTAATAATATAATCCCTAATTTTTTTATATTTTGTTTTGTAAATAAATCATTGTTATTTGATAAATTTTTATCTTCTAAATTAGAAAAAGTGTTATCATCCATTAAATTATCCATTTCTTTTTCAAAATCATTATTAAATTTTTTTTCATTTTGTTGTTTTTCCATCATCATATCATGTTGTTGTTGTTGTTGATGCATCAAGAATTCGTGTTCTTTTTGTTCTTGCATTATCATTTCATTTTCTTGTTGTTGCATCATGATATTATATTGTTCTTGATTCATAGTATTAATATCCTCATTATCATGATTATTAATTTGATAATTATGTTTTTCTTCTATAATATTATTATTTTGTTGATAATCTTTAAATAATTCTTTAATAGTAGGATCATTTAATTCATCGGATTCAATAGTATTTTTTGTTTTAATTGGTATATCATTTAATGATGTTACCATAGAATTATTATTAGCCATTATTAATTATATATAATATGTTAAATAATATATATTATACGCAATCTATTTTTTAATACATCTACCAGTTATAGGATTACAAACTTTGCCTTTTTTATCACACTCTTTATTTTTTTTATCAGTGCAATTATTTACTTCTTTAGATTTATCATCCAGCGGTTTATTATCTTCTTTAATTTCAAAATCTTCTTCAACAGGTTTATCAAGAGTAGATTTAACTATATTTTTAGAGATAATACATCTACCAGTTATAGGATTACAAACTTTGCCTTTTTTATCACACTCTTTATTTTTTTGATCTGTGCAATTATTAACTTCGGATTTATCATTCAATGGTTTTTTATTTTCTGTTTTATCTTCTTTAATTTCAAAATCTTCTTCTACGGGTTTATCAAGAGTAGATTTAACTATATTTTTAGGAATAATACATCTTCCACTTACCGGATTACAAACTTTACCTTTCATATGACACTCTTTATTTTTTTTATCGGTGCAATTATTTACTTCATTAGATTTATTTTCTATATTAGTTTTTTTAATATCATCATCATTTTCATTTTTAATATTATCTTCTTCTATTTCGGAAAAATCTTCTTTATCTTTTTCAACCTTTTTATCTTTTTTAGCTTTATTATCATTATTTTCTGGTCTTAATTTTTTTCCGAAATTTTCATTAATATGAATATTATAAGTAAAAATATTTGGAATATGTTTATAGTCAAATTTATTAAATGAAGATAATTTTCTCATAGATTCTATATTTTTATTAACTAACCAAGAATTATATAATTCCTCTCTTTCATTTATATATGTTTCATATAATTCATTTTGAACTATTCTTGGATTATTTATATGTGTATTATAATATAATTCTTTTTCTTCTAATATTTTATTATTATTATTAATATTTTCATAATATTTAGTAATCATTTCTTTTAAAATTTTAGTATCATTTGGTTCATAATTTTCATTATTAATTAATTCATAAAGTTTATTCGATATATTATTTAATGAATGTATTTCCATATTATTCATTTATCTAATAAAATTAATTATAATTATTTGCAATATAAAAACAAATATATTTATTAATCAACTTTTTTTATCAATATCAGTATTATTTTCTTCTACTTCAATATCATCATTATTATTATCAAATAATTTTTTAGATTTACTAGATCCATCAAACATAACTTTATAAAATTCAGTTAATTTTTGATTATCAGATAATTGATCTTCGTATATACTTCGCGGTACATATTTAATGATTGTTTTAGATTTAGGACATGCTGATAAATTTTTATAATATGCTTGTATAACTAATATAATACCTATAAATAGAAAAAATATAGCAAAAGCTTTCATATTATAATAATAATAGAAAAATAATTTTATAAAAAAAATTTATTAATTAACTTCCTTCATTTTCTCTTCATTTTTTTTTTGAGTCCAAGGATCAGTTTCTGTAAAAACATTTCCAATACCGTTTTCTATTTCTGTTATATCATCATTTGTTGTTTCATCTTCTTCGGTAATAGTATTATTAATAATAGCATCTTGTTTTCTTTTTTCGAAAATTTCATCGCGGTCATTTTGATTCTTTTTATATTCCTTCATTAATGTATTTAATTGTGTTTCAGAATATTCTTGATCTTGTAGATCATTTGGATTAGGATTAAAAGGACACCAACAACCAACTGTTCCAATAAAAATGTTATGATTTTTATCTTTTTTATGTAAAAATTCACTTCTATTTTTTGCATGTTCGTATGTATCAAAAACTCCTCTTACTTTAACACCACATATACTAGTTTGAAAATTATTATCTTTGTGAAATTCTTTTTCAACCTCATCAGAATTTAATTCTTTTTTAAATTTATAATGTTGATCTAGATCAGAAATATTAAATAAATAATTATGATCTGATTTAATATTTTCAATCATTTCTTTTTCATCTGGAAATCTGGTTAAAATACCATTAAATAGTGTTTCCATATCAGTAGAAAAAGTTTTTAAAAAAGCTTTTAAATAATAAGCTTCTTTATTTACCAAAACATCGTTAGGTGATATAAAAGATAATAAACAATAATTTTGATTTTTAATAGGTGTATCTTCCTCAAGATAATCAATTTCTTTTGTAGAAACTGTTTGTTCTGTCATAATATATAAATTTATTTTCAAAATCTTATATAGTTTTAATATATATATATATTATAAATAGATGAATTTTGATAGTGAAGAAATAATAGTTAGAATTTTAAAATATTTAGTAATAATAATAATAATAACAATAACGATTATTATTATTCCAGTACAACAAGATAGAGTAAAGGAGGGTATATTTATAGGTTTAATAAGTGCATCTATATGTGCTATATATGATAATTTTATTCCGTCAATTCCAAATGATATAAAAAAAAAAATAAATTTAATCAAATAAATATCTAATGAAATATTAACAGATGATTAATAAAATATTAAATATAATTTTATTTATCATAATATTATTAATTATAATATATTTAATATTAAAAATTAAGATCGAAAATTTTTCCATACAAAAAAAAAATCCAGATACTAGTTATGATTGTATATATAAAAATAAATGTAAATCAGAAGTTCAATTATATTGGGACAATTTAAAATTAGATAAATATAATACATATATCGATCCTATTAAATCATCATGGTCTGTAAAAGTAAATAATAAAGATTTTATACCATATAATACAAATGTTAAAATGAAGAAATCAAGTTTTATATTAAGGTAATATATTTTCTAATTTAGAAATTCTATTATAAGGTGTATATAAAGTATCTTCTAAATATTCAATATTTTTTTCATATTTTGAATATTTTTCAATAATTGATATCATTTTTCTTGTTCTCATTGTAAAATCATTAATTGTTTTATTTAATTCTATAATAGGATCGAAACCATATGTATATTTAAATTTAAGAGGTATTATAAAAAATATAGAATGTAATTGTTGTAATATTTCAATACGCATATCATTAAATATAGATATATATGTTATCGGATTATAAATTCCATTTAATATATATATATATATATACATCATTTTATCAGTATTTATTAAAATTTTAGTATATGTTGATTTATTAAATTTTTTTATAAAATCAATATTTCTTAATGTATTAACTAATATATTATCTTTTAATAAAAATTTGAATTCTTTCGGTATTTTAGTTATAATATAATTATTATTATCTATATTTTTTAGATATTTCAAATTATTATTTAATTTATTATTTAAATCTTGGATATTATTTACAGATTTTTCTTGTTCTTTTTTAATATTAAAATATAAAAAATATCCAATTATAATTATAATTATAATTGATAATAGTTTTTTTTTATCAATATTTTGTAATCTATTAAATATTAATGCTAATATTAATATTGATATATAACTATATGTATAAATTTTATCATTCATCTTAATAAATTAATAATATTTTTCTAATTAATCCGAACGCTATGTAGATACACCATCTATAAAATATAATATTAATGATAAAAATATTAATATTATACCAGTATATAATATTCTATCATCTTTAAAAAAAATATTAAATAATTTTTCTCTATATTCTTGATTTGTTTCATTTTTATGATTTATACTTAAAAAATCACTTATATCATTTATAATATCAATCATATATTGCATAGTATTTATATATAATTCATGTATTGTATATTGATATATCATTTTATTTTTATTATTTTCATTATTATCTTTAATAACATTTATCATTGAATTTATTTTATTTTCAATAGTGCTTTCAATATATGTATTTATATCGTTTCTATTTTGATCCATTCTTAAAAAATAATAAGATAATATTAAACTATATAATTTGCATCATATCTACATCGCTAATATACATTCTCCTACAACAATATCTTGTAGCACCTAATTTATTTAATAACTCACCAGTATGATTATCTTCAAAATGTTTAATTTTTTCTTCTTTTTTATTATCTTTTAATTGTTTTTTTTTTTCATTTTTATTAAAATCTATTTGGTCTGCGCAAACTCTCCCACATGTGAAACATCTAATAGGTTGTATCATTTAATTAAATTCTATTTAATATATAATCATTTTTTTTTTAAATATAATTGTATAATCGCGTAATTTATTTTTTTTTTATATATATATATTATTAGAACAAAGAAGAATTATGGCTAGTCCTGCATTATTATCTAGACTTTCTAATCTAGAAAAAAAATTAGAAACTCATTCCCATGATACTAAAAATAATGTATCGGATGATAAATTAAAATTATTATTAAATAATAATGAAGAATTAACAAAAAAGATAGCAACTTTAGAAGTATTAATTAAAGAAATAACTAAAAAAGCGGATGATTTTTCTAAAATTACAAACCAGAATACTCAAAATATTGCTAATAATTTAAAAACTCTTCAAGATGGATTAAATAAATTAGAAATAGCAACTAAAGTAGAAACTGTTGAAAATAATACTCAATCTAAAGGAAAAAAAAATTAAACTGAATATTTAGATTTATTTTTTTTACATTCATTTAATAATGATTGATTAAATTGGCATATATTAATTGAATTATTTAATATATCATTTGTTTTTGAATAAAAACCTTTATTTCTATATAATTTTAATACAGCATCTTTCATATATTTTTTTGCTTCATTTATATTACCTCTTTTATATTGTAAAATACCATATATATGTATTATATCTGCATTATCTAAATATTCCAATGTTTTATATAATTCATCTGCTTTTTCATACATTTTATCATCTATTATATTATTATTCACAATTTTTATAAATTCGATATAATTACCATTTTGTGATAAAAAATTTTTATTTTTTGTTGATGATAAAAATATTCCAATTTTTGATCCTTCTAAAAAGGTACATTTATTCAATAATTTAACATCTAAATCTTTATTATCTAATATAAATTTTGTTAATGATATTTTCATATCATATTTAAATATATTTAAAAAATTATATAATTTATCCGCTGTTTTTTTATTAATAAAATACGAAGATTTCGTTATTAAAATTTTATTATAATTATTATAATCTATTAATTCTAAATTTTTTTCATCATTATTTACAAAATCACTTGTTATCAATATATCACTTTTATAATCTTTTAATATAATTTTAAATAAATTATCAATATTATCAATATAATCCTTACTTATTATTAAATCATCTTCTATTATTAAATTAAATTGATCTTCTTTTGTTAATTTCAATGCATTTCTATGTTTTTCTATATTTGATATTTGCGATACATTTAATGAAATTATTAAATTATCAAATTTGTCATCATTTTCTTTATCATAATTTACTCTTTTATTATATTCATCCATATCTTTTAATATATCTTCTTCATCCGGTTTATTACTAATCTCTATATTTGTAATATATCCATTATTATCTAAAGTTTTTTTTAAATATGCTAATGAACTATTTATGTATGTAGTTCTATTTGTTAATTTATTAGTATATATTACTATAATATTAATTTGATTCATTAAATATTAATTATTACTCTTTTTTTATATATTATTAAAATAATTCTTAATTAATTTTTTTTGCTTTAACAATATTTGGAAACATTGTTAAAAATGGTATTCTTTTACCATAACCTTCTATTTTATATTTCTTTTCTCTGTCTAATTTATTAAATAATTCTACACTTTTCCAGTGTAAAAGATATGGTGTATTTGATACTATATATATATTATTTTTCTTATCGCTAACAGTTTGATTACCTTTATTATTATTAGAACCATAAGAATGTTTTTCATCAATTGTAATTATTTTAGTAAATTTTGTAGTATGAACGTATAAAAAATTTAATATTATTAATGTGATTATTATAAATATGAATATTTTAAAATTGTTACTTACTATACTTCTAACTATCTCATTACTATTATACATTTTATCTTTCTATTATTATAAAATACTTTTTTAAATTATAAATTTATGATTCTCATATAAAAAAATAATTATATATATATTATGATAATAACTATATGAATAATTTAAATATTTTTTATGAATTATATGATGAATGGTTTAATAATGATGTATTTTGGTTTTCAAAAAATCATGAAAACGATATTTATTTATCAGAAAAATATTTTAAATATATAAATGATATAGATTATATTTATGAAAATTATAAAAAATATAATAATAAAATTTTAATTAGTTGTATTATTATTTTAGATCAAATTCCAAGACATTATAAAAGAGTTAATAATAATAATAATATTTGTTTGGATTTTTATTCAAAAAAAGCTATTAAATTTTCAGAATTAGTAATTAATAATTTTGATAATTTAAATATAAATGAATTATGTTTTATATATTTACCATATAGACATATTAAAGACATTAATAATGTTTATAAAATTATAAATATATTTATTAATTTTTATAATAATTCAAATAATAATAATGATAAAACTATATGTAAAAAATATTTATATCACACATTAAATAATATATATAAAACAATAAATATTAATAATTATTCTAATAATATCAAATCTATAAAATTAGCAGATATTAATAAAAAAATTTTTGATAGTAATTCTTTAAAATTAGATTTTTCATCTATTAACAATCGTACTACTGATATATATTTAACAATTTATAATCAACTTTTAAAATTAAAAGATAATTCAACTATTATTGTATCGTTATCAGGTGGTGTTGATAGTATAGTTGCTTTATTTATTATTAATTTATTAAGTAAAACAAACAAAAAAAAAATAAATAATATTATTGCTATACATATTAATTATAATAATAGAATAGAATCATTTGAAGAACTTAAATATGTAATGTATTTTTGCGAATTTTTGAATATTAAACTTATTTATAGAAATATTTATGAAATTAATCGCAATCAATGTCATGATAATGGATTGAGAGATTTATATGAAGATATTACTAAAAAAATTAGATTTGATATGTATAAATACGGATATTTACATTCAAATAATGTTTATGTTTTATTAGGACATAATAAAGATGATTGTTTCGAAAATATAATAACCAATATCATAAATAAGAAAAATTATGATAATCTTTATGGTATGGATATTTTAAGTAATATTGATAATATAAATTTTTGGAGACCAATGCTTAATATTTATAAAAAAGATATTATTAAATTCGCTAATAATAATAATTTAAAATATCTTTTTGATAGTACTCCAGAATGGTCCGCGAGAGGAAAAATTAGAATTAATTTGGTTCCACTATTAAATGATTTAAAATCTAATTCTATAGAACCTTTTTTTGATTTAAAAAATTATATTAGTAATTCTAATGAAATTATTAATAATATTATTATTAGTAATTTATTTTCTAAAATTATATATACTGATAATTTTACATATAATGCTTATTATGATATAAATGAATTAAATGCTTTTAAATATATAAATATAATTATATTATTTTTTAAAAAAATTAATATATCTTCTTCTATTAAATCATTTAAAGAATTTCTTAATTATATTAATAAATTTTTATCTAATTTTAAAATAAAAAAATTTATATTAAATAAAAATTGTAATATTATAATAAAACCATATTTTGAAAATTTTCAATTTATTATTAATATTTTATAATACTTCTTTACTTAATCCCCCTTTTTGGCGAAAAAGTATAGGTATATCATTATCTTTTTTTTTATTATCAATATTCAAATCATTTGCTTTATCTTTTATAAATTTATAATTAAACGAATCATACAATGCATATACTACTAAACTTCCTACAACAGAAACTAATATAATTTGTTCTATCATTATTATATGATTATATATTATATAATATAATCATTTTTTATCTTTCTTTCTTTTTGTCTTACTTTCTAAAAGTATTTTGGTTAATCGCTGCTCTGACTTACTAGTTGGAGTAATATCTGATTTATTCTCTTCAATATCTAAATTATTCTCTTCGATATCTGAATTTTTTTTTTCAATATCTGAATTATTCTCTTCAATATCTAAATTATTCTCTTCGATATCTGATTTTTTTTTTTCAATATCTGAATTTTTCTCTTCGATATCTGAATTTTTCTCAAGTTTCCATCTTTCGCCAATTTTACGCATTAAATCTTGTCTAGAATAATCAGGAAATTCTTTTTTTGTCTTTGTCATATTATCTTTAACATATAGATTATATTTTGTAGGAACTTTTTTAGTAATTTTATTTACATCATTATAAACTTTATTTAAAATATTTAGAAGTTCTTTGCAAGTATATTTTTTATTAATATCAATTAAATTAGTAAAATCTGTAATAATAATTTTAGTATTGATTGTTTGAGACATAATATATATTATAATATAATATATAATAATCATTTTTTTTTATTTACCCACGGATTTTTATTTATCCACGGATGAATATTTTTCCAGGGATTATTATTATTCCATATATTTTTATTATGCCACCAATTTTTGATATTATTTTTCCACGGTTTTGTGTTTTTCCAAGGAATCCATATATGAGGATCAAAATATAATTTTTTAATTTTTTTTGAATAAAAATTTAAACTTAATATTGAAGTCAATATAACACCATTTGTTAATATAATAATAAAATAGTTATATTTTTTTTTATTTATTATATCCATTTTATATTAAAATTAATTAATTCATATATAATATTAGTAATTATTTAACCATATGATCTATAATAGATTTCTTTGTTTTATTAAACATATTGATAGCATTTTCACAATTAATATTATTACATAATGGATTAATGCATTCTTTTAATTTTTTACTTTGACAATAAGGATTGCCACAATTCGGACATTTACAATTCATGTGTCTTAGAAAATAGTTAGCACAGTTTTCGTTTAGACATTTATTCATTCTACATTTTAAAATTTTTTCTTTTTTAGCATCACAATTAGGATTAGGACAATTAGGACATTTACATTTTTCATCAGATGAATTAAGTATATTATTTATTTTTTCTTTTTCTTCTATTTCTTCTTTAGTTAATTCTATTTCTTTATTACTATTTTGATGCGACCATATATTACTAATCCATTTTGTACCATTTATTAATTTAGTACCTTTATGTTTTGATAATGGATGTACATTGTGTAAATCTACTTCAGATACATTATAAAATAATATTGCCATCCCTTTAACCGGTTTTATTTTTATATTAACATCTTTATGAACGAAGTTTGTTTCACCCCCTTCAAAATCATCATTTAAATAAATTAAAAGTGTTGTTATTCTTTGACCTGCCTTACCGTTCATACCATAACATTCATTTTTATCACCCTGACATGCATCATAATGTTCTTTAAAATACCCACCATTATTATATTTTACAACTTGTAAGTCTTCTTGATTATCTTTAGAAATACCGGTAATATATTCGGTTAATAATTTAATTCTATCAATTATAAAATTATCATTCTTTAAATTATTTGTAAGCCATGTTTGTTCGCTTATTCTTTCGGATTCATTTATTTTTGGTATGACATCCTCTCCCTCATTTTGTATCCCTTTCCCACCATTTAGATATACTTCACTTTTATGAAGACCTTTTTTTTTTGCAATATCTATAAGTAGATTACATTCTTTATCATTGATAAAATTATAAAATTTAGTTATAATATAGTCTCTACCGCTACCAAATGTAGTTGGAAATCTTAAGTGTTCTTTTTTTAAATTATCAACATATTTTTTAATATTTTTTTCATCGTTTTTATTATCAACATTTATGAAAAATTTATATAATACATATATTATTAAAAGAATAAATAAAAAAGTAATAATATATATATAATTATATTTGCTATTATAATAATAATTAGACATTTTATTCTATAATTTATATTTATTAAAAAAAATATAAATATAACTCGGAAAAAAAAATGAAACATATATATAAAAAGTAAAAATATATAAATATAGAATATGGAATTTTGCAATAATTGTGATAATATGTTATATATTAAGAATGATGAAAGTGATAATTTGGTAAAATATTGTAAACATTGTGATTTTAGTAAAAAAGAAACAGAATCTAAATGTATCAAAATATCTGAAACAAGATATTTAGAAGATGATTTATTATATAAACAAAATATAAATAACTATTTAAGATATGATCCTACATTAAGAAGAATTCGCGATAGTAATATTATATGTCCTAATAAATCTGAATGTAATATAGATATTGATAAACAACAAATTTTATCAATTAAATATGATGATGTGAATATGAAATATTTTTATGTATGTGATTATTGTGGTCATATATGGAAAGATGCAATTTCATAAATAAAATAATGATTTTCTTTTTATTATTTATACACAAAAAATGGAAAAACAAACTTATTATAATACACCAAAATTTAGTTTAAAAAATAAAATTTATGAAGCAAACTCAACCCGACCGGAACCTTCCTTCCTATTGTTGAGCGAAACCCTTCTAAATCAGAACTAACATTATATAATGATGTATTAAATTTTACATAACATATATATATCATAGTTGATATTAATAATATTAATATCAAAATAGTATTTTTTATTTCCTATATATATTAAATAATTTAAAAATAAATTATATATATTTATTAAAATGTTTATAATAGATTTAGATAAAATTAATAATAATATGTTAATTGATTATAACGCATTTTTTTACTACAATTTATTAAAAGAACAAAAAGAATTAGAAAAATCAATAATTAAAACAGAAAATTTAATAACAAATTTTATTAATGTGATAGATATTAATAAGGATCTATTTATAATTACAATTATATATGTAACAATATTTTTAATTGTATTATTTATTCCTTTATTAAAAAAAATAAAATTTAATAATATATATTTTATAATCTCATTAACTAAAATAATTTTATTATCAAGATCTTTTATTTAAAAATTGATTATATTTAAAAAGAATTTAATATGTAACTTTATTATATTAAAATGTATATGATAATAGATACTGAAACTAATGGATTACCTATTACTAAAAAATATTGCGAATATCCTAGTTTTGATTTATTAGATAAATATAATTCTGCAAGAATAGTACAATTTACATTTATGACATGTGATGATAAATTAAATGAAAAAAAACTACATGATTATATTATATATGCTGATAATTTTAATATTAATAATTCTAATTTTCATGGCATAACAAATGAAATATCAAAAGAAAATGGTTATGATTTTAATAAAATTGCGGACATATTTTATAGAGAATTACAAAATTGTAAATATATTATAGCGCATAATATAGGTTTTGATATAAATGTTATTAAAAGTGAGTTATTTAGAAGAAAGTTGTATCATATAATAATAGAAATAGATAAGAAAATACTAGTATGTAGTATGAATACATTTAAATTTATAATTAAAGCAAAAAATAAATTTAATAAAATTAAAGACCCAAGTTTAAAAGAATTATATTATTATGCTTTTAATTCAGAAATGGAAAACGCTCATAATTCTAAATATGACGTAATAAATTTACATATAGCTATAAAACATATAACAAACGGTAATTTAGAAAAATATATCAAAAATAAAAAATGATATAAATATAAAGAATTAGAAATAATTAATGAAATCTTTAGTACCTAATAAAAATAGAATTTTATCTGTTAATGAAACATATCAAAAATTAGAAGAACCTAAAATTTCTAAACCAATTATGACTAAATATGAATTAGATCAAATTATTTCACAAAGAGCAACAATGTTAGCACATGGTTCAGTAGCATTTGTAAATATTGATTATAAAATTAAAAGTAATTTTGAATTACGACATGTTGCAATTAAAGAACTATTAGAAGGAAAATTACCTTTTATTATTAAAAGACCTCTGCCTAATAATAAATATGAATTATATCGCGTTAAAGATTTAGATTTAGTCAGCGTACAACATATGATTAAATAAATATATATAAAGTTACAGATGTTGCATATAAAAATGTTCCCCATAAAGTATCCATAATTGCAATTTTTATACTATAATTTTTATAGATTGATAATGATGTGAAATTATATATACCATATATAAAAAAACCTATTATCCCGCCATATAATAATGATTTTAATATAGATTTCTTAATATTTTCTTTTTTTATTAATTTTGATTTAGTAAATGGAATTGCTATAATAAATATACTACCTAATACAAATATATAAGCTATTATTGCATATTTAATATTTAATTCTAATTCATTTTTCTGTACTGCTTTTGTTATTGATGCGTAATTATTAGAATTAATCAAATATATCCATATGAATTCCGACAAAAGAATATATATAATAGTACATATATATTTGTAATACATATTTCTATTATATTTTAATATTATAATATTTATTTATAATAAACAAATGAAAATAATATTATTATTTAATATAATTATATTTTTATTAGTAATTAGTATTATTTATTTTATTTATATAATTTTTAATAATAAATTTATTAAAAATAATAATCTTGAAAATTTCAAAGAAAACAATATAAAATTTTTTAAAAAACAAGAAACTCTTGATTTTTTATATAATGATGAAGATAATTATATAAAAAATTTAAGTATAATAGACTTATATGCTAGAAAAGTTAAAAATTCAAATATTTATAAAAATAATTGTATGAAATGCACTACTGATTTTAATAAAAATCAAATAGATATTATAACAGAAGCTTCAAAAGAAGCAGATAAATATTTAAATAATTATAATAAATTATTAAATGGAAAAGATATTGCGAAAATTAAATGGAATTTTGCATTAACCCAAAATAATAATAATTACGAATACGAAGATGGATTACCCCATACAAGAAAAAATATTATATTTTTATCTGATAAAATTATACCAAATACTATAAGTCATAATTTCATAAATACATTAATACACGAAAAAATACATGTATATCAAAGATATAATTCAAAAATTTTAGAAAATGTAATTAATAAAATGGGTTTTAAAAAAACATCTTTTAAAAATATAAAACAACGATCAAATCCAGATTTAAATAATTTAATTTATATTAATAAAAATAATCAAAAATTATCATGTCTTTATAAAAATAATAAACCAAGTAGTATAAATGATGTTATATGTTTAGAAAATAATAATTTATTAGAACACCCTTATGAATTATTAGCATATAATATTGCAAATGAATTTAATCATTCCGAATTACAAAAATATATAAAACTATAAAAATATTTTCAATTATTAAATGAATGAATTAAAAGAGCAGGCGCCTACAAATATTTCTGATGAAAAAATTTTAGAAGTATATTTGAAAAATAGTAGCAATATATCAAGTAGTTTATTAGAATTATGGAATATCAAAGAAGTTGTTAAAAATACAAATGAAACACAATTAAAATGGAATGAAATTAGAGAAATATGTAATGATTATGATAAAGAAATGTATAAACAATTGAAAGGAAAATAATATATAATAATGTATTTCTATAAAAAAATAATAATATATTAAATAATTATTATCTATTTAATTACTTCTTTGATTTTTTTTTCTTTGATTTTTCCTTCTTTAATTTTTCCTTCTTTAATTTTTCTTTCTTTAATTTTTCTTTCTTTAATTTTTCTTTCTTTAATTTTTCTTTCTTTAATTTTTCTTTATTTTATTTTTCTTTCTTTTATTTTTCTTTCTTTAATTTTTCTTTCTTTTATTTTTCTTTTTTTTTTTTTTTTTTTT